>OEIM01000502.1_pt1 | contig 15153 bp, 12 predicted proteins | sample 1538341 | NCBI WGS metagenome assembly OEIM01 (sample SAMN02324081, study PRJEB22366) | human gut metagenome | biome: human | place: Canada: Ontario | collected 2010-10 | reverse complement strand
CCGCAGCTTCAGATGCCGGTTCTGGCCCACGTTCTGGGTCCGCAGCAGCGTGGCGCCCAGCAGGCAGAACAGCGGTCTGGCGTTGCCGCTGCCATAGGGCTCCAGCACGGACAGGGCCTCCAGCTCCTCCAGCGTCACCGCGGCGGGGTGGGCGATGGCCACGTCGATCTCCAGCGCCGACTCCGGCTGCTGTCCGCCGCAGTAGCTGCGGGCGTATTCATTCATCCGGTCCCGGAAGGCCGGTATGTTGCTGCGGTCGATGGTAAAGCCCGCCGCCAGCTCATGTCCGCCGAAGCCCAGCAGCAGGTCCTTGCAGTTTTCCAGCGCGGCGAACAGATTAAAGCCGCCCCAGCTGCGGCAGCTGCCTTTGCCGGTGCTGCCGTTAAGATGGATCATAAAGCTGGGCCGGGAGTATTTTTCCGACAGGCGGCTGGCCACGATGCCCACCACGCCCTGGTGCCACCGGCTGCTCTCCAGCACCAGCGCGCTGCGCTGGCGCTCCGGCATCCGGTCGATCATCTCCTCCGCCTGGGTGTAGATATCCTGCTCTACGTTCTGGCGCTCCCGGTTCAGAGCGCACAGCTCCTTAGCCATGGCCTCCGCCGCGGCGGGATCGGTGCACAGCAGCAGCTCCGCCGCCTTGTCCGCCGCGCCCATGCGTCCGGCAGCGTTGATCCGCGGCGCCAGCACAAAGCCGATCTGCACCGAAGAGATCTCCTTCCCGCTCAGACCCGCCTCCCGCAGCAGGGCGTGCAGGCCGATAAAGTCCGAATGCTCCAGCGTGGCCAGCCCGCGGGAGACGATGGTGCGGTTTTCGCCGGACATCTGCATGACGTCCGCTACCGTGCCGATGGCCGCCAGCGTGCAGTACCGGGCAAAGAGAGGCTCCTCCCGGTCCGGCCCGCCCAGGGCCAGCACCAGCTTCAGCGCCACGCCGCAGCCGGCCAGATGCTTGAAGGGATAGCCGCAGTCCGCCCGGTGGGGGTCCACCACAGCCACGGCCCGGGGCAGGACCTCCCGGCACTCGTGGTGGTCGGTGATGACCACGTCCAGCCCCAGTGAGTTGGCGTAGTCCACCTCTTCCACACCGGTGATGCCGCAGTCCACCGTTACCAGCAGGCGCACGCCCTGGTCGAAAAGGCCCTTGATGGCGTCACGGCTGAGACCGTAGCCGTCCTCGATGCGTCGGGGGATATAGTGCACCACGTCGGCGCCCCGGCTCTTGAGATAGTCTACCAGAATACAGGTGGCGGTGATGCCGTCCACATCATAGTCGCCGAACACGGCGATCCTCTCGCCATTCGCGATCGCCTGCTGCACACGCGCCGCGGCCTTGTCCATGTTCCGCATCAGAAAGGGACTGATGGTCAGCTTGTCCTCACGCTCCAGAAAGGCAGCGGCCTGCTCCGGCGTTTCGATGCCGCGGGCGGAGAGCACGGCGGCCACCAGATAGGGATAGCCGGCCGCGCGCAGACATGCCTGCGCCTCCGGCTTTTCCGGCGCGATATGCCACTTGCTGAACCGCACGGCGGTCACCTTCCTCTCTGCATGATAAATGGAACTTTCATCCCATGATAACATTACTAATACTTTATTATATCAACATCGTGCGGAAAGGTAAAGAAAAAATTTCTTTTCCGCACCTGTTCGGAAAAGAAAACAACAGCTTGCAATCCGCGGCCATATGGTCTATGATGGATACAATACAGACAGAATCGAGGAACTGCTCATGCGCCCTGACGGAAAGCGAGTAAAGGACCTGCCACCCATCGTGGCAGCCATTCCCTACATCATGCCCAAGCGGTACGATGCCTGGAACACCATCACCGAAAACATCGACGAGGAGGGCATCAAGGCCTATATCCGCGAAAAACGGCGCGCTGGGATCCGCATCAACCACATGGCGGTGATCATCGCCGCCTATTACAAGGCCTATCAGACCAACCCCAAGCTCAACTGGTTTGTGGTCAACAGTCATCTCTATGAGCGCAACCATTTCTGCGTCTCCTTTGTCATCCTGAAAAAGCGGGCCGACGGCAGCCCGGATGAGACGACGCTGAAGATCTATCTGGAGCCCAAGGACACTATTTTCACCATCAACCAGAAGATCACCGATGCCATCGCCGTCAACAGCCAGACGGAGCAGAAGAACAGCACCGACAAGTTCGCCAAGATGATGTTCTCCATCCCCGGCCTGCCCAAGTTCGTGATCTGGCTGGCCTACCATCTGGACAAGCATGGCCTGCTGCCCCGGAAGATCATCGACCTGAGCCCCTTCCACACCAGTATGTTCATCACCAACCTGGCTTCTATCAAGACCAGCTACATCCACCACCACTGCTATGAATTCGGCACCACCAGCGTGTTCGTCTGCATGGGCAAGCCGGTACCTAACTACATGAACGGTGACCTGACCAAGAAGATGATGCCTTTGGGCATCGTTATGGACGAGCGTATCTGCACCGGTTATGAGTACGCCGCCTTCTGTCACGACTTCCGCAGGTGCCTGCGGGACCTGACCTGTCTGGAGACGCCCTTCGACGGCAGCGCCCCGGCTGAGATGCCGCAGGCAGAGGAAGCGGCTCCCGCCGAAGCGTGAATACAACAAGCCCCGGAGCGATGCCCCGGGGCTTGTTCTCTGCATATTACCAGTTATCCTCGCCAAAGGGGTCATGGGGGCGGAACTGATCGTCGTCCTCCGGCCGCGGCGGGAAGAAGCCTACGCCCTTGATCTTTTTGATCTCCTGGAAGAAGGCGATGTTGCTCTGGGCGATGTACGGCGCCACCCAGATATCCAGAATGCCCAGCGTCAGACCCACCAGAATATTCCATCCGATAAAGCTCAGATCCAGCACGAACAGCTGCCACTTGAAGCCCAGGGTCTGGGCTTTGCTCATGTTGAGGGCCTCCATGACGCCGATCTCCGGGTTTTCGCACAGGTTCAGCATAGCAAAGCGGTAGCGGTAGGCCGCCACGATGCCGGGGATCACCAGCAGCAGCGTCTACAGGGAGATGAAGATGACCTGCACGACATACAGCAGAATGATCTTCCCGACGAAAGCGAAGCCATCGAACAGGGTGACGAAGGGCATCTCCTCACCCCGACGGATGCCCAGGTGGTACAGGGACGCACCGACGTTGAGCACTACGCCCAGCAGCGTGCACACGATAGACACGAACCACACCGCAAAAGCGGGGAACGCCCGGTGCAGCGCCAGGAAGCTCAGATCCATATCGAACCGCAGGGAGTAGACATAGGCGAACTCATCGTCCATCTGCACATAGTCGCTGATGCCGTTGATGACGAACATGATGGCCAGCAGTACCAGCGTAAACAGGTAAGGGCTGACCTGTGCGGTTTTCAGCAGCACCTTGGACTCCCGCTTCAGGGAACCACGGTCAAGTACCATACTAAAATACCATCCTTTCGGAATAGAGTTTGATATCCGGCGGAGGACCGTCTGCCGCAGTGCAGGAAGTTTTTTCCGGCGGTGTCCGTCCCTCTACCGTATAGTGTAGCACAGCTGCCCGAAAAACACAAGAGGCGGTCTTTGCCGGTGAAGTTTCCGACAAAAACCGCAAAAAAACGTGGGAATTTCAACGCGGGGCTGGACAAGAGAAAAGTTTTGTTGTAATATTTAAGACAGTATGCGGTGGCATAGCGCCACCCGGTAGTAAGATGAGGTGAAGACAATGGCACAAGCATTCTTTGGCGGCGTTCATCCCAACGACATGAAGGCCGCAACCAATGAAAAGGCCATCGAAAAGCTGGCGGCGCCGGCTGAGGTGGTCATTCCCATGTCTATGCACATCGGTGCGCCTTGCAAGCCTATTGTAGCGGTAGGCGACAAGGTTAAAATTGGACAGAGGATCGGCGAACCCGGCGGATTTGTTTCCGCCCCCATCCACGCCAGCATCTCCGGCACGGTCAAGGCCGTGGAACCCCGTCCCTTCTCTATGGGCGGCAAGATGATGTCCGTGGTCATTGAAAACGATTTCCAGGATGAGGTCTCCGAGGAAGTCAAGCCCGTGGCGGATCCCGACAGCCTGACGCCCGAGCAGCTGGTGGAGATCGTCAAGAACGCCGGCATCGTCGGCCAGGGCGGCGCGACGTTCCCCACCCATGTGAAGATCTCTTCCGGTCTGGGCAAGGTGGACTATGTGATCATCAATGCCGCGGAGTGCGAGCCGTACATCACCGGCGACCACCGCACCTGTCTGGAGCGTCCGGAGCAGGTCATCAAGGGCGCGACCCTGCTGGCCAAGTGCTTCGGCGTGGATAAGGTGTACATCGGCATTGAGGCCAACAAGCAGAACGCGGCTGACGTCCTGAACGCCAAGATCGCGGATCTGAACGCCCCCGTGGTGGTGGAGGTCCTGCACACCCGCTATCCCCAGGGCGCTGAGAAGCAGCTGGTCCAGGCCGTCTCCGGCCGTCAGGTGCCCAGCGGCAAGCTGCCTGCCGACGCGGGCTGCTGCATCTTCAACCTGAATACCACCTGCGCCATCTACCGCGCGGTGTATGAGGGTATGCCCGTGGTCAACAAGATCGTCACCGTCTCCGGTTCCGGCGTCATCGAGCCCAAGAACATCGAGTGCCCCATCGGCACCCCCATCACCAAGCTGTTCGACGCCTGCGGCGGCCTGAAGGACGAGACCTACAAGCTCATCATGGGCGGCCCGATGATGGGCCTGGCCCAGTACGACGTGGACGTCTCCGTGGGCAAGGGCACCGGCGCCATGCTGGCCTTCGCCGACAAGGAGGAGCAGTACGTCGAGGATCCCCAGTGTATCCGCTGCGGCAAGTGCGTGGGCGTGTGCCCCATCCGTCTGGAGCCCATTTTCATGTACAAGTACCTGATGAAGGGCGACGTGGACACCTGGCAGAACGTGCTGCACGGCATGGACTGCATCGAGTGCGGCGCCTGCACCTACACCTGTCCTGCCCGCCTGCCCCTGACCCATGCGTTCCGTCTGGGCAAGCAGGAGGTCAACAACGCGAGAATGGCCGCCAAGGCCAAGGCGGAGGCCGAAGCAAAGGCCGCTGCCGAAAAGAAGGAGGCGTAAACCATGACTGATTACAAGAATCTCAAGCTGATCGCGTCCTCCTCCCCCCACATCCGTTCCAACGAGGATACCCGCAGCATCATGCTGGACGTGATCATCGCGCTGCTGCCCGCACTGGCCTGGAGCGTGTACTGCTTCGGCTGGAAGGCCCTGCTGTTGACCGCTGTCTCCGTGGTATCCTGCGTGTTCTTTGAGTGGGCCTACCGCAAGGCCATGAAGAAGTCCTGCATGGTGGGCGACCTGTCCGCTGTGGTCACCGGTATCCTGCTGAGCTTCGTGTGCCCCGTTGACCTGCCCTGGTGGGTCATCATCATCGGCGCGTTCTTCTCCATCGTTGTGGTCAAGCAGCTTTACGGCGGCATCGGCTGCAACTTCCTGAACCCCGCGCTGGCGGGCCGTGCGTTCCTGCTGGCCAGCTATGCCACATGGATGACCACCTGGGCCATTCCTCAGATCCGTCCCGATGTCACCTCCGCCGCCACCCCCATGGCCATTATGAAGGAGGGCACCGAGGAGGCGTTCACCACCCTGATGAGCAACTACTCCATCGGCGATATGTTCTTGGGCAAGGTCGGCGGCTCCCTGGGTGAGGTCTCCGCCCTGTGTCTGCTGGTGGGCGGTGTCTACCTGCTCATCCGCAAGGTCATCTCCTGGCAGATCCCCGTGGCGTACATCGGCACCGTGGCCATCCTGACCCTGATCGCGGCGCCCGCCGGTATCGACAACGTGCAGTATATGCTGTACAACGTGTTCGGCGGCGGCCTGATGCTGGGTGCCATCTTTATGGCTACCGACTATGCCACCTCCCCCGTCACTAAGCCCGGCCAGCTGATCTTCGGCCTCGGCTGCGGTCTGCTGACCTGCTTTATCCGCCGCTTCGGCTCCTATCCCGAGGGCGTCTGCTATTCCATCCTGATCATGAACTGCACCACCTGGCTGCTGGATAAGTACATCCGTCCCGTCATCTATGGTGCGCCCAAGAAAGAAAAGAAGGAGGCGGCGAAGTAATGAAGATCTCCGGTAAGTTTATTCTCAAGGTCGCCGGCACCTTGACTGTTATTTCCCTCGTTGTGGCCGCCCTGCTGGGTCTGGTCGACAACGTGACCGCCGACAAGATCGCCGCCATCGATGCGGAGAACACCCGCATCGCCATGAGCGCTGTGGCTCCCGAGGGCAGCGAGTTTGGCGACAAGCTGGACATCACCGACGACATGACCGCGGCGGCTGCCTCTCAGGGCGGCAAGCTGGTGGAGCTGTATCCCATGACCACCGCCGGCGCCGACAACGGCTATGTTATGAAGATCTCCGCCTCCGGCTCCCAGGGCAGCATCGTGATGATGGTGGGCGTGGACGCCGACAAGGCCATCACCGGCATCTCCGTGGTCAGCCACGCTGAGACGTCCGGCATCGGCACCAAGGTCGTGGGCAACGAGCCCAACGCCGCCGGCGAGCCGGTCCTGGATCAGTTCATCGGTGAAAGCGGCGCGGGCTCCCTGGTGGTGGGCAAGAACATCATCGCCGTCTCCGGCGCTACCGTCTCCACCAAGGGCATCAACATGGGCGCCAATGCCGCTCTGGCTGTTGCCGAGCTGCTGGGCTAAGAAAGGAGGAGCTGCATTTATGAATTTCGGTAAGCAACTGAAAGAGGGCCTCATCACACAGAACCCTGTGCTGGTGCAGGTGCTGGGTATGTGCTCCACCATGGCCATCACCACGTCGTTCTTCAACGGCCTGGGCATGGGCGTGTCCGTGCTCATTATCCTGACCCTCTCCAACATCTTTATCTCCCTGCTGCGTAAGATCATTCCCAACGAAGTGCGTATCGCCTGCTATATCGTGGTCATCGCCGGCTTCGTCACCTGCGTGGACTTGCTGCTCAAGGCGTTCGTTCCCGCCCTGTCCAGCTCTCTGGGCGTGTTTATCCCTCTGATCGTCGTGAACTGCATCATCCTCGGCCGTGCGGAGGGCTTCGCCTCCAAGAACGGCGTGGGTGCCTCCGCGGTGGACGGCATCTGCCAGGGCATCGGCTATACTCTCGTGCTGATCGTCATGTGCGTATTCCGTGAGTTCTTCGGCGCCGGCACGTTCGGCGGCGGTCTGCTGGGCGGCGGCGCACTGGGCAGCGCACCCGGCGTTGAGATCTTCCCCGCCGAGTACGGTGTCAGCGTGTTGACGCTGCCCGTGGGCGGCTTCCTGACGCTGGGCTGCCTCATCGCTGTGATGCAGTGGGCCCTGGCCAAGAGCGAAAAGAAAAAGGAGGCCAAGTAAGCTATGAGTGTGACTACCTTGCTCGCCATCTCTCTTGGCGCTATTCTGACCAATAACTTCATCTTTGCACAGTTCCTGGGCATCTGCCCCTTCCTGGGCGTGTCCAAGAAGATCGACACGGCCATCGGTATGGGCGCCGCCGTGACCTTCGTTATGGGTCTGGCGTCCGCATTCTGCTACCTGATCAACATGGTGCTGGTATCCCTGCATCTGGAGTTCATGCAGACCGTGGCCTACATTCTGGTCATCGCCGGTCTGGTGCAGTTTGTGGAAATGTTCCTGAAGAAGAACATCCCCACCCTGTACACCGCGCTGGGCGTCTACCTGCCCCTGATCACCACCAACTGCGCCGTGCTGGGCGTGGCTCTGCTGAATACCCAGAATGACTACAACTTCATCGAGTCCGTGGTCTACGGCATCACCGGCGGTCTGGGCTTCCTGCTGGCCATCTTCCTGTTCGCGGCTGTCCGCGAGCAGCTGGAGGTCTCCGGCGACAACCCCAAGGCCTTTGACGGCTTCCCCATCGCGCTGGTCACCGCCGGCCTGATGGCTCTGGCCTTCATGGGCTTCAGCGGCCTGAAGGTCTGGTAAGGAGGTAAGGAACTATGACTATTGTATACGCGATCGCCGTTCTGGGCGTACTCGCCATTGTGTTCGGTCTGATCCTCGCTGTTGCCGCTAAGGTCTTCGAGGTCGAGGTCGATCCCCGTCTGCCTGAGATCCAGGCATGTCTGGCCGGTGCCAACTGCGGCGGCTGCGGCTATCCCGGCTGCGGCGGCTGCGCCGAGGCGATCCTGGCCGGTAAGGCCCCCGTTACCGCCTGCGCCCCCGCCGGCCCCGAGAATGCCGCCAAGATCGCGGCCATCATGGGCATGGAGGCTCCCTCCGGCGACAAGATGGTGGCGCACGTGCTGTGCAACGGCGGCTGCAACGCCAAGGATAACTTCGAGTACCGCGGCGTGAAGGACTGTCTGGCGGCCACCAAGGTCTGCGGCGGCGACGCCAAGGCCTGCCGCTATGGCTGCTTCGGCTTCGGCTCCTGCGTGGCGGCCTGTAAGTTCGATGCCATCCATGTCGAAAACGGCGTTGCCGTGGTCGACAAGGAGAAGTGCACCAACTGCGGTGCCTGCCGCGCTGCCTGCCCGCACCACCTGATCGTGGAGGTGCCCTACAAGCAGAAGGTGTTTGTCAACTGCTCCAACAAGGACAAGGGCCCCGCCGTTACCAAGGTCTGCGCTAACAGCTGCATCGCCTGCGGTATGTGTGAGCGTACCTGTAAGTTCGACGCCATCCACGTTGTGGACAACGTGGCCGTTATCGACTACAGCAAGTGCAAGAACTGCACTATGTGCGCCAAGGCCTGCCCGCGCAACGCCATTGAGCCTATCCCCACGCCCGAGGAGAAGGAGAAGTTCAAGGCCGCGCAGAAGGCTGCTGCCGAGAAGAAGGCCGCCGCTGCCAAGGCTGCTGCCGAGGCCGCTGAGGCTCCCAAGGCGGAGTAACTCCCTGCAATACGCATCCCCCCGGCGTCAGCCGGGGGGATATTTCTTGCAAAAAAACAGGCACACATAGTGTGCCTGTTTTTTGCGTCTGAGAATTATCCCGCCATAATCTCAAATTTGAGCACGCCCTCCGCCGCGGCGGCACGGGTCATCAGATCATCCAGCTCCTCGGACATATCGCCCGTCTCCGCGGAGATGGTCACGCCGGCGCAGCCGTTGGTGGGGATGGTCTGGTTGATGGTCAGGATGTTGGCACCGGAATTGGCGAAGATGGACAGGTAGTTGGACAGCACGCCGGGGTTGTCCTTCAGCAGGGCATAAAAGGTGATGATATGCCCCGCGTGCATATTCTGGAAGGGCTGTACGGCATCCTTGTATTTATAGAAGGCGCTGCGGCTGATGCCCACCTGGCGGGCAGCGTCGCCCACGGTGGCGGCCTCGCCTACCTGCAGCATCCGTTTGGCCTCGGCTACCCGGAGAAAGACCTCCGGCAGAGCGTCGGCGGCGACTAAGTAAAATTTCTGTTTCTCCATATCGTTCCTCCCTGTGTCCGCCGCTTGCGAACAACTGTATTCATATCATAGCACACCTGCCGGCAGAGCGCAAGAGGCTTTTTTGCGCCGTGACGGAAAAGTTGCGCCGCGCCGCCGTTGTCCCGTTGTGCAGTTTGTCAGGGGCGTGGGCGAAAAGCCCTGGGGGACAGGTGGTTTCACGGTTATTCAACAGCGTGTCGTCCGATAGGCGCGCACAGCAAATGAATATGCACGCAAGTATACACGCATAAGAGTAAAAGCCGCCTGATTATGTCTATTAACTGTGTTTTTGCAACTTTTTACGAGAATTATCAGGTAACATAACGCTGGTGGAAAAAGGTGTGGAAACTGTGCAAAACCCTATACACAAAGGGCTGCGCCCGGTTGCGGCCGGGTTATTTTTTGTGTAAACCAGTCAATATTTCAGGGGCCCTAATATTTCTTGCGGAAGCGGCGGGGAATGGGGCGTGTGAGCGCTTGCAAAACGCCTGCCGATACTATATAATGTATAATGAATTGTGATCGGTATACACCGGAGGATAGATATGGCAAAGAAAGCGACTTATGATAATGAAAGTATCTCCAGTCTGAAAGGGGCGGACCGGGTACGGAAGCGGCCCGGCGTCATTTTTGGCTCCGATGGGTTGGAGGGCTGCGAGCACGCGGTATTCGAGATACTGTCCAACGCCATCGACGAGGCCCGGGGCGGCCACGGCAAGCTCATCACCGTGACCCGGTTCGCCGACCGGTCCATCCAGGTGGAGGACCAGGGCCGGGGCTGCCCGGTGGACTGGAACGAAAAAGAAGGGCGCTACAACTGGGAACTGGTGTTCTGTGAGCTGTACGCCGGCGGCAAGTACGACAACGAGAACAGCGAGAACTACGAGTTCTCCCTGGGCCTGAATGGCCTGGGCTCCTGCGCCACTCAGTACGCCTCCCGCTATATGGACGTGACCGTCTGGCGCGACGGGAAGGAGTACCGCCTGCACTTTGAGCGCGGCGAGATCGTGGGCAAGCTGGAGGTCAGCGAACAGACCGGCAATAAGAAGCGTACCGGTACCACCATCCGCTGGCTGCCGGACCTGGACGTGTTTACCGACATCGATATCCCCGTGGACTACTACCGGGACGTGATGCGGCGGCAGGCGGTGGTCAACGCCGGCGTGACCTTCCGGCTGAAAAACGAGACAGCCGCCGGAAAGTTCGAGACGGAGGAGTTCGTCTACGAGCATGGTATCGAGGATTACATCCGGGAGCTGGCGGGTCTGGATGCCCTGACGGAGCCGGTGTACTGGGAGGCGGAGCGCCGGGGCCGGGATCGGCCGGACAAGCCGGAGTACAAGGTGAAGCTCAGCGTGGCGCTGTGCTTCTCCAACAAGACCGCCCTGTGCGAATACTACCACAACTCCAGCTTCCTGGAACACGGCGGCAGCCCGGAGAAGGCCACCCGCTCGGCCATGGTGTCGGCCATCGATAAATACCTGCGGGACAACAACAAGTACGTCAAGGGCGAGGCCAAGATCACCTTCCCGGACGTGCAGGACTGCCTGATCCTGGTCAGCAGCAGCTTTTCCACCCAGACCAGCTACGAAAACCAGACCAAGAAGGCCATCACCAACAAGTTCATCCAGGAGGCCATGACGGAGTTCCTCCGCAGTCGACTGGAGATATACTTCATCGAGAACCGTGACGCGTCGGAGAAGATCGCCGCTCAGGTGCTCATCAACAAGCGCAGCCGCGAGACGGCGGAGCGCACCCGCATCAACCAGAAGAAAAAGCTCACCGAAAAGATCGATATTGCCAACCGGGTGCAGAAGTTCGTGGACTGCCGCACCAAGGACGTGGAGCGCCGCGAGATATACATCGTGGAGGGCGACTCCGCCCTGGGCGCCTGCAAACAGTCCCGCGACGCGGAATTTCAGGGTCTCATGCCCGTCCGCGGCAAGATCCTCAACTGCCTGAAGGCGGATTATCCCCGTATCTTCAAAAGCGACGTCATCACCGACCTGATGAAGGTGCTGGGCTGCGGCGTGGAGGTCAGCGGCAAGGCCGTCAAGGACCTGAACCAGTTTGACCTGAGCAACCTCCGCTGGAGCAAGGTGGTCATCTGCACCGATGGCGACGTGGACGGCTTCCAGATCCGCACGCTGATCCTGACCATGCTCTACCGGCTGTGTCCCACCCTGATCCGGGAGGGCTACGTCTATATCGCCGAGACGCCCCTGTTCGAGATCACCTGCAAAGAGAAGTCCGGCGAGAAGACCTGGTTCGCCTACTCTGAGAAGGAGAAGGCGGATATCCTGAAAAAGCTGGAGGGCAAGAAGGTCAACGTCCAGCGCTCCAAGGGACTGGGCGAGAACGACCCGGAGATGATGTGGATGACCACCATGTCGCCGGAGACGCGGCGGCTCATCCGGGTGCTGCCGGAGGACGCCGAGGAGACGGCCCGGGTATTTGACCTGCTGCTGGGCGATAACCTGTCCGGCAGAAAGGACTATATCGCTGAAAATGGTTATAAGTACCTTGATATGATCGATGTAAGCTGACAAAGGCGTATCTCTTGCGCCAATACTTTGTTGCAGCGGCTTGCCATACACAAAGTATGGCTGCGCCCCTGCGCCTTGTCTTGGCGGAAGATCTGACGCCTTTGCCGGTGCTCTGGACATCTGCTCCGTGCAAAGCTATAAAGAAAAGGCCTGCGGCAGCAGGCTTTAGACAGTGAAAGGACACCGTTCCTATGGCAAAAAAGAAAACCGAGGAAAAAGAAATACGGCACGCGGGCGATCCCAACGTGATGGGCCTGCGGGGCGCTGTGGTGGAGCAGCCCATCACCGCCACGCTGGACGAGAACTATATGCCCTACGCCATGTCGGTCATCGTCAGCCGCGCCATCCCGGAGATCGACGGCTTCAAGCCCTCCCACCGAAAGCTGTTGTACACCATGTACAAAATGGGCCTGCTGACCGGCAGCCGCACCAAGAGCGCCAATATCGTGGGCCAGACCATGCGCCTGAACCCCCACGGCGACCAGGCCATCTACGAGACCATGGTCCGCCTGGCCAAGGGCAACGAGTCCCTGCTGCACCCCTTTGTGGACAGCAAGGGCAACTTCGGCAAGGTGTACTCCCGGGACATGGCCTATGCCGCCAGCCGGTACACCGAGGCCAAGCTGTCGCCCATCTGCGCCGAGCTGTTCCGTGATCTGGACTGCGACGCCGTGGACTTTGTGGACAACTACGACAACACCACCAAGGAGCCGGCGCTGCTGCCCACCACCTATCCCAATGTGCTGGTGTCCGCCAACCAGGGCATCGCCGTGGGCATGGCCAGCCAGATCTGCGGTTTTAATCTGGGTGAGGTGTGCGATACTACCATCGCCTATCTGAAAAACCCCGCCCACGATATCGCCTCCACGCTGCTGGCACCGGATTTTCCCACCGGCGGCCAGATCATCTGTGACGGCGACGATCTGCGGGCCATTTACAGCACCGGCCGCGGCGGCCTGAAGGTCCGCGCCCGATGGCGGTACGATAAGAAGGAAAACGTCATCGAGGTGTACGAGATCCCCTACTCCACCACCATCGAGGCCATTCTGGACAAGGTGGCGGAGCTGGTGAAGGCCGGCAAGGTCAAGGAGATCGCCGATATGCGCGACGAGACGGACCTCAGCGGCCTGAAGCTGGCCATCGACCTGAAGCGTGGCGTGGACCCGGACAAGCTTATGGCCAAGCTGTACCGGCTGACGCCTCTGCAGGATACCGTCAGCTGCAACTTCAACATCCTCATCGCCGGTATGCCCCGCGTGCTGGGCGTGGGCGGAATTCTGGAGGAGTGGACCGCCTGGCGCACCGACTGCGTCAAGCGGCGGGTGTACTTCATCCTGAATAAGAAAAAGGAAAAGCTTCACCTTTTGCAGGGCCTGAAGCGCATCCTGCTGGACATCGACCGGGCCATCCGGATCATCCGTGAGACCGAGGAGGAAGCCGAGGTCATCCCCAACCTGATGATCGGCTTCGGCATCGATCAGGTGCAGGCGGAGTACGTGGCGGAGATCAAGCTGCGGAACATCAACAAGGAGTACATCCTCAAGCGGGTGGCGGAGACCAGCGCTCTGCAGGACGAGATCGAGGACCTGGAGGATACTCTGGCCAAGCCGGGCCGCATCCGCAAGATCATCATCAACGAGCTGGAGGACGTGAAGAAGAAGTACGCCATGCCACGGCGGACGGAGATCGTATACAGTCACGAGATGCCGGAGGAGCCAGACGAGGAGCCGGTGGAGGACTATCCGGTGCACCTGTTCCTGAGCCGGGAGGGCTATTTCAAGAAGATCACGCCCCAGTCCCTGCGTATGTCCGGCGAGCAGAAGTTCAAGGAGGGCGACAGCCTGCGGCAGTACTTCGAGGCCGCCAACAGCACGGAGCTGCTGCTGTTCACGGATAAGTGCCAGGTGTACAAGAGCCGTGCCAGTGAGTTCGGCGAGACGAAGGCCTCCGCCCTGGGCGACTACCTGCCCGCCAAGCTGGGCATGGACGCCGGCGAGAATGTGATCTGGCTGTGCCTGCCGGGCGATTACAGCGGCAGCGTGGTGTTTTTCTTTGAGAACGGCCGTGCCGCCCGTGTGGCGCTGAGCGCCTACGCCACGGTGTCCAATCGGCGGAAGCTCACCGGCGCCTACTGCGACAAGTTCCCGTTGGTGTGCGCCGTACACCTGACGGAGGATACGGAGCTGGCGCTGGAGACCAACGAGCCCCGGGCCCTGCTGGTGCACACGGCGCTGCTCTCGCCCAAGACCACCCGTTCTACCCAGGGCGTGCAGGTGATGAACATCAAGCCCAAGTACCGGCTGGAAAAGGTGCTTCCCGCGGTGGAATGCGGCATCGTCAACGGTGCCCGTTACCGGACGCGGACCATCCCCGCAGCGGGTGCGCTCCTGAAGCCGGAGGACAGCGAGGAGAAGCAGCTGGAGCTGCTGTAACAAGATGGAATGGAGGGCGCGGACATGGTAAAGAGATGGTGCGCGGCGCTGCTGTGCACGCTGCTGACGGCGTCGCTGACCGGCTGCGGCAGCCTGCTGAATCGGGAGTGGTACGAGGTCAAGGACCACAGCCCTACCTATTACGAGGGCGAGGGCCGGGACGTGCTGCGGGCGGACACGTATCAGGATCTGGTGAACAATATCCTCATCTTCGTGGGCAACCACGCGGAGGAGGGGACCATCTGGCTCTATTACGCCCAGGAGGGCCTGGATGCCGGCGACGCGGCGGAAAAGGCCTGCCGCGAGGTGGAGAAGGACACGCCCATGGGTTCCTATGCGGTGTCCTATATCCAGTACACCATGGACGATTCCGCCCGGAATTACAGCGAGATCACCGTGACCATCGGCTATAAGAAGACCGAGCAGCAGCTCATCGACATCGTCCATGCCACCAATGTCTCTGCCCTGCACGATCTGCTGACCGAGGCGGCCCAGGCGGGCAAAACGGAGCTGGTGGTGCAGCTGAGCGCCTTTGAAGGACAGTCCTATCAGGTGCAGCAGACGGTGTACCAGGTGCAGAGCGCCATGGGCGGCAGCGGCTGGGTGACGAATTTCTATCCCAACGCCGCCAATGCCGGCGTGGTGGAGATCCTCATGCGGTAGCCCATGCCGCGACGGCAGCGTTTTTACAAAAAATAAAAATGCAGGGTTGACAAGCAGCGTGTTTTCTGCTACAATTCACCTTGCGTTTGCGGGCGTAGCTCATCTGGTAGAGCGCGACCTTGCCAAGGTCGAGGTAGCGAGT
>OEIM01000496.1_pt1 | contig 15282 bp, 13 predicted proteins | sample 1538341 | NCBI WGS metagenome assembly OEIM01 (sample SAMN02324081, study PRJEB22366) | human gut metagenome | biome: human | place: Canada: Ontario | collected 2010-10 | reverse complement strand
ACTCCGTCATACCGGTCTCCTTTAATATCTGTATATAATATAAATTTTTATCATTATACCATACACTTGTCATAATGGCAAATATATCGAATATTACAAAAATATTACAAATTATTACAAAATGTCCTGCACTAAATATTTGCTTGACAATGGGACTTTATCCTTATATAATAAATACAGGTGGGACAAAATCCCTAATAAATCCATATTTATCCCAAGCAAACTTAATTTTGGGTAACAAATTTTTACATTTCACTGTTTCACGGAAAGGAGGAGAGCATATGGACGAGCTTTTTGTAGGTCACAAGCCTTGCAAAATCGACGCAAAGGGCAGAATTTCAATCCCTTCATCAATGCGTGCACCGCTCGGTCAATCATTTATCGCGTCACGCGGTTTCGGCAATTGCCTTGCTCTCTATCCTATGGAGGAGTGGAACAAGTTTATGAATAAAATCCACGAAACCGTCAGCCAAAAGGACAGAAAGCGCCTTGAATTTTATTTCTCCGCCAATGCTGAAAAAATGTCGCTTGACGGTCAGGGCAGACTTTTACTCAATGAAAACCTGCGCAGTAAGGTTAATCTTTTGGGCGAGTCGGAGGCTCAGGTTTTCGGCAATAACACACGCATCGAAATTTGGAATGCACAACTCTTTGAAGAGCAGCTTAATGCTGTCAGCGCAGAAGAGGTCGAAAACATTCTCGACGAATACGGTATTTGATTATGGAATTTGTGCATAAAAGTGTGTTGTTTGACGAAACAATAAATTCACTCAATTTAGATAAAACAAAAATATTTCTCGACGGCACGGCAGGCGGAGGCGGCCATTCTCGTGAGATTGCGAAAAATGCAAAACGCCTCATTGCGGTCGACCAGGACCCGGACGCAATCAAAGTCCTCCACGAAAGGCTTGATTCCCTCGGAAATGTTACGGTAGTTCAAAACAATTTTGAAAATGTCAAGTCGATTTTAAGCGACCTCGGCATAGACGGTATAGACGGTATGCTCCTCGACCTCGGCGTCAGCTCGTTTCAGCTTGACAACGGCGACAGAGGTTTTTCGTTCCATCAAAACGCTCCGCTTGATATGCGAATGAGCAAATCGGGAATGAGCGCCGCCGATGTTGTCAATAATTACAGTGAGAATGAACTTGCAAACGTTATTTTTAAATACGGCGAGGAAAAATTTTCGCGTCGTATCGCAAAAAATATAGTCCTTGCAAGACAGGACAAGCCGATTGAAACAACATTCGAGCTTGTGGATATTATCAAAGCGTCATATCCGAAGGCAAAAATGCGTGACTCACATCCGGCTCGCAAAACATTTCAGGCAATAAGAATAGAAGTCAACGGCGAGCTTGACAAGCTTTCAAAAACGCTTGATGATGCGCTCGATTGCCTAAATCCCGGCGGAAGATTGTCAATCATTACATTCCATTCGCTCGAGGACAGAATAGTTAAAGAAAAATTCGCAAAGTGGTGCAATCCCTGCACATGTCCAAAGGAATTTCCCGTTTGCGTTTGCGGCAAAAAACCGCTCGGCAAGCTTCCGTTTAAAGCGGTTGCACCGTCAAAAGAAGAATTAGAAGAAAATCCGAGAGCCAGAAGCTCAAGGCTCCGCACATTTGAAAAGTTTTAAGCAAGGTGGCGAAAATTTATGACAAATACAAATGATTTCAGAAGATATTCGTATTCATCCGATCCTGCGTATTTGATTAACCAATTTGATTTCAGCCGCGGCTCACAGGCACCGAAAATTAAGCCGCAGTCACAGCCTGATGTGAACAAGGGCTTTAAAGTTCACGAAAATAAAACATTCAAAACAAAATCACAGCTTAAGGCAGAGCAAAAACGCGGCGTTTCAAGCACTCTTAAAATCGCGGCTGTTGCCGTTACATGCTTTGTTATGATTGCACTTGTAATCGGCTCTCTTGCCGTTAAAAACGAGCTTACAAAGGAAATCGCCGCAAAGCAAACACAAATTGCAAATGCTCAAAGTGAAAATATTTCGCTCCAAAGTGAGCTTGATTCTCTCGTTTCCGTCAGTATGATAGACGATTATGCCGTTAACAAGCTCGGTATGAAAAAGGTTAAGTCAAATCAAATTCAGTATGTCGATGTCGACGGCTATAAGGCACAAAAGCAGGCACAACTCGGCAAGCAGGCAAATCAAAATGCAAAGGCGAAAGCCTCTGCAAAAACAGCAGGTAATAAATAACAAAATTCAGCGTAATTATATTATGAGAGTTCGGCGACGCCCTACTCTCTAATATGCTTTATATAGGCAAAAGTTTTTTGCCGCAAATTGTAGATATAATGTGATGAGGTGATAGCATGAAAGCAGAATTTAAGAAAAATATGTTCAAACGCATATTTATTTTTGCAATTGCTGTTGCCTTTTTATTTTCAGTCGACGGTGCAAGACTTTTTTATCTTCAACTTGTCAACGGCTCGGAGCTTTCCGCAAAGGCGGAATCACAGCAGCTTTCCGATACCGAAATTCCTGCAATGCGCGGCACGATTTATGACAGCGAGGGCAATGTTCTTGCTCAATCGGCTACCGTTTGGAATGTATTTATCGACCCGTCCAATATCAAAAGCGAAAAACAACGCGATTTGGTTGTAAACGGCTTGACGGATATTTTAAAACTTGATGACGATGAAAAGCAGGAAGTTGTTAAAAAGACCCAAAAGCAAACGAAATATGCCATTGTTGCCGAAAAGGTCGAGAACGATATTAAAGAAAACCTTTCAAAATATGTTTCAAAAAACAAACTTGGCAATATAGTCGGCACAGAGCAAACAACTCGCCGCTATTATCCGTACGGCAACTTTGCATCAACAGTCCTCGGCTTTACCGGTGACGATAATCAGGGACTTTCGGGTATCGAGTCTTACTATGACGAACAACTCACCGGTACAAACGGCAGAATTATTACGGTTAAGGATGCAAATTCAAATAAGCTCCCGACAGATTACGAAACATCAATCGACGCAGAAAACGGCAATTCGCTTGTTTTGACAATAAACCAAACAATTCAGTATTACCTCGAAAAAGGTCTTCAAACAACACTTGAGGAATATGATTGCAAAGGCGCATACGGTGTTGTTATGAACTGCAAAACGGGCGCAGTTCTTGCAATGGCGTCGCTTCCGGATTATAATCCTAATGAGCCATATAAAATATCATACGATAAAACAAAAGAAAAAATATCAAAACTTTCTACCGACGAAGAGAAAAAACAGGCTGAAAGCACCGCCGTTCAGGCTCAGTGGAGAAACTTCACCGTTTCCGATACATACGAGCCGGGTTCAGTTTTCAAAACATTTATGGCGAGTGCCGCTCTTGAGGAAAATGTGGTAAATCTCAATACTAAATACACATGTACCGGCTCAATCAAGGTAGAAGACCATGTTATGAAATGCCACTACCACGCAGGTCACGGCACACAAACATTGACGCAAGGTCTTGAAAATTCATGCAACCCGTTCTTCATCACAATCGGTCAAAAACTCGGCGTTCACAAATATTTTCAGTATTTTCAGGGCTTCGGCTTTTCGCAAAAAACAGGCATTGACCTCCCGGGTGAGGCGGCGCCGCAGTATTATAAAGAAAATCAATACGGCATTGTCGAGCTTTCATCGGCTTCTTTCGGCCAAACAAACTCGCTCACACCTATTCAAGTCTGCACAGGGCTTTGCGCAATAGCAAACGGCGGAATGCTTGTTAAACCGTATGTTGTTTCGGAAATTAAGGACGAAGACGGCAATACCGTTTCAAAAACAAAAACAACCGAGGTCAGACGCGTCATCAGCAAGGACACCTCTGAAAAAGTCAGAAAAATGATGAAAAGCGTTGTTGACAACGGCACAGGTAAAAACGGCTATGTCGCAGGCTACAGTGTCGGCGGCAAAACAGGCACATCAACCAAGCTGGCCGAATCGTCAAACGGCAATAAATACATAGTTTCGTTCGCGGCAATCGCTCCGTCGGATGATCCGGAAATCGCAATGCTTATCATTTGTGACGAGCCTAATCAGGACTTGGGCGGCGGAGCACTTTGCGCACCTATCGCCGCAGAGGTTGTCGAGCAGGCGATGACAGAGCTTAACATTGAGCCGAAATATTCAGAGTCCGAGCTTAAAAAGCTTTCGGTTAATACTCCGTCGGTTGTCGGCTCAACAGTCGAGGCGGCAGAGTCTAAACTCACCTCGGCAGGTTTGACATATAAGGTTGTCGGCAATGGCAAAAAAGTATTAAAACAAAATCCGTCCTCATCCGCAAAAATCCCGAACGGCGGCGTTGTTGTTCTCTATACCGAAAAGGACAGCAAATCTACAACAACCGTTCCAGATTTCAAGGGAATGACTGTCAGTGAGGCTAATGCGGCTGCAGCGGCGGCAAATATAAATATCGAAATCAGCGGAAACAGTCTTTCGTCGTCAAATGTTGTTGCATACAAGCAGTCGGCGTCAAAGGGCGATAAGGTTGAAAAGGGCACCGTAGTTGATGTTACATTCAAAAGCACAACCTCGGTATTAGATTAAAACGGAGGAATAGATATGAAATTATCACAGGTATTAAACGGCTTAAATGTCAAAAATGAATATAAAGATGTCGAAATTACCGATGTCACATCCGATTCAAGGCTTGTTGAAAAGGGCTATCTCTTTGTCTGCATTAAGGGCGCTTCATTCGACGGACACAGTGTTGCAAAGCAAATGCTTGAAAAGGGTGCTGCCGCAGTAGTTGTTGAAAAGGACCTCGGCATCGAAAATCAAATTATTGTCGATAATACAAGAGAGTCATATTCTCCGATTTGCGCAAACTTTTTCGGCAATCCTGCAAACGAACTTAAACTTATCGGCTTGACAGGCACAAACGGCAAAACAACAACAACTTTTCTTATAAAACAAATTCTTGAAAATGTCGGCAAAAAGGTCGGCCTCATCGGAACTGTTCAAAATATGGTCGGAAGTGAGGTTTATCCTGCTCATTATACAACGCCCGACCCTCACGAGCTTCAGTCACTTTTTAGAAAAATGGTTGATGCAAATTGCGAATACTGTGTTATGGAGGTTTCGTCCCAAGCTCTCGCACAAGGCAGGGTAAAGGGTATTCACTTTCTTATCGGCGCATTCACAAATCTTACACAAGACCATCTCGATTATCACAAAACTTGGGAAAACTATTTCAATGCAAAGCGTATTTTGTTTGAAAATTGCGACATCGCTGTTACAAATGTAGACGATAAAAACGGACTAAAAATCGTTGAAAATCTCCCTTGCAAGGTTGTAACATATGCCGTTGACAATATCAATTCCGATTACACGGCAAAAAATGTTTCGTTCTCGTCAAACGGCGTTAAATACGAACTTGTCGGCGACAAAATCGGCAGAGTTGTTTGCCCGATTCCCGGCAGATTCAGTGTTTATAATTCGCTTTGCGCCGCTACCGTTGCGCTTACTCTCGGCGTTGATTTTGAGGATACGCTCATCGCTATCGGCAAATCAAACGGCGTTAAGGGCAGAATCGAGGTAGTTCCGACAAATACGGATTATACTGTTATTATCGACTATGCTCACTCACCGGACGGACTCGAAAATATAATTTCATCGCTTAAGGAAATCGCAAAGGGCAGAGTAGTTACACTGTTCGGTTGCGGCGGCGACAGAGATAAAACAAAACGCCCGAAAATGGGCAAAATCGCCGCAGACCTCTCGGATTTCTGCGTTGTTACTTCAGATAACCCGCGTTCGGAAAATCCGTCGGAAATCATCAAAGATATTCTTGAAGGTATGAAAGGCAGCAAAACTCCTTATGTCGTAGTCGAAAATCGCAAGGAGGCTATCACTTGGGCTTTGCATAATGCACAAAAAGATGATATAATCCTTTTAGCAGGTAAAGGTCACGAAACATACCAAATCCTGCCTACGGGCACAATTCACTTCGATGAAAGGGAAGTTGTGGCGGAAGTTCTTAATTCATAAGAGGTCATTATGGAAACATTAAAGTTATCCGAAGTTGCGTCTGCCTGCAACGGCACATACAACACCGAGGGCGAAATAAACGCAGTTTGCATTGATACACGAAAAATTACAAAGGGTTGCCTGTTCATTTGCATAAAAGGCGAGCGATTTGACGCCCATCAGTTTGCAGACGAGGCGCTTGAAAAAGGCGCAGCGGCTGTTATGATTGATGAGGATTTAACGCCAAACGGCGCATTCGTCAAGGTCGAAAACACAACAAAGGCGCTCAAAATTCAATATTCCCGTTGTTGCGCTTACCGGTTCAGTAGGTAAAACAACAACAAAGGAATTCACTTCTCTTGTTGTCGGTGCAAAATATAAAACGATTAAAACACAAGGCAATCTTAATAATGAAATCGGTTTGCCGCAAACACTTTTTCAAATTGATTCAAGAACACAGGCGGCGGTTATCGAAATGGGTATGAATCATTTCGGCGAAATCAGCCGTCTTGTCAACGCCACAAAGCCGACTCTTGCGCTTATAACCAATATTGGCGTTTCGCATATTGAAAATCTCGGCTCGCGCGACGGAATTTTAAAAGCAAAGCTTGAAATAACCGAGGGCTTGCCAAACGGCGCACCGCTCATTTTGAACGGCGATAACGATAAGCTCGCAACCGTTAAAAACGATAATTTTAATATCTGTTTTTACGGCATTGAAAACGGCGAGTTTAAAGCAGAAAATATCGTTGAACACGATTCGACGACCGATTTCGATATTGTATATCGCGGCGATACACAGCATATCACAATTCCCACAATCGGTGTTCACAATGTTTATAACGCACTTGCGGCATTCACGGTCGGATATTTTCTTGATGTTCCGGCACAGGATGCGGCAAATGCTCTTGCTTCTTATGTCCCGGCAGGAATGCGCCAAAAGGTCGTAACAGTCGGCAAAATCACATCTATTGAAGATTGCTACAATGCATCGCCCGACTCAATGCGCGCCGCAATCAGAACATTGCGCGACACCGCAGGCAACAAAAAAATCGCCGTTTTGGGTGATATGCTCGAACTTGGCGATTATGCCGAAACGGCGCATACGCAGGTCGGCGAAATGGTCGGCGAGTACGGAATAGATTATCTTTTGGCTTATGGCAAGGACGCCGCTTTTTATGTTTCTGCGGCGAAAAATTCCGGCTGTGAAAACGCATTTTTGTTTGATGATAAAGATGCACTCACAAAAAAATTGCTTGAAATAACGAATGACGGCGACGCTGTCATTTTTAAAGGCTCAAGAGGAATGAAGCTTGAGGATGTTATAAATTCTGCTTATAAAGTATGGGAGAAGTAAACAATGAATGTTATATCTGTAATAATCACAATTGTTGTTGCGTTCGGCGTAACCGTCGGCTCGGGATTTGTTATAATCCCTTGGTTAAAAAAACTGAAGTTCGGTCAAACTATTCTTGATATAGGTCCGTCATGGCACAAATCAAAGCAGGGCACACCCAATATGGGCGGTTTGATGTTTATTTTAGGCATCATCGTGTCGTTTATTATCGGTGCGCTGACACTTCATTTTTCGGGCGGCAGCCTTGAGTCCGAATCGGCAAAAATCTTTGCCGGCAGGGATGTTGTGCTTTTGATTGCAGGTCTTTGCCTCGCGCTCGGATGCGGAATTGTCGGTTTTACGGATGATTATACTAAAATTAAACTTAAAAGGAACGAAGGACTTTCGCCAAAGCAAAAAACTCTCGGTCAGCTAATTATGACTTTCGGATATACATTGACTCTTTGGCTTTCACACAACACCGTTTGGTACATTCCGTTTATCGGCAATGTCGATTTTGAAAAAAATCTTTTCACCTCCGTTGTATTCTGGCTCGTTTCGATTTTCATTATTTACGGTTGCGTCAATTCGGTTAACCTTACCGACGGTATCGACGGACTTTGCTCGTCTGTTACCGCAACTGTCGCTATCACATTTATCATCGCCGCTGTTATTATGAAGTTTGCAGGCCTCGGTATTCTCGCCGGTGCGCTTTTGGGCGGCGTTTTGGGCTTTCTTTGTTGGAACTGGAACCCTGCCAAAACATTTATGGGCGACACAGGCTCGCTTTTCCTCGGCGGATTGGTCGTAGCACTCGGCTATGCAATCAAATGTCCGCTCCTTCTTCTTCCGATAGGTATCGTTTATGTTTGTGAAACCATGAGCGACATTATCCAAATCGGCTATTTCAAAATCACCCACGGCAAAAGAATTTTCAAAATGGCACCTATTCATCACCATTTTGAAATGTGCGGCTGGAAAGAAAAGAAAATTTGCGTTGTATTTTCACTTGTCAATGCAGTAGGCTGTGCAATTGCGCTTTTGCTTATGTATTTCGGTCAAAAATAATAGTTCTTAATTAAAATTTGCGAAAGGAGAGCCGCTATGCCTGAGCTTGAACCGCCAAAAAGGTATCGCCACACCGACGATGAGCCGCAAACTCAACGCAAAAAGTCAAAAAAGAATAAAAAATCGGTGCAAAAAAGGCGTTCGGCACAGCACGAGCGTTCCTCGTCGGAGCGTGAATATCACGCGCAGGAGAGCAAAATCGTTCGCACAAATACCGGCATCAGAAAAAACGATATTTTCACCGTCGGCTCATTTGATATTCCTTTCTTCGCTTTAACAATCGCCTTGCTCACGATAGGTCTTGTTATGCTGTTTTCTGCATCTTATCCCTATGCTTTGCAAAAATACGGCGATTCCTACTATTTCTTTAAAAGACAAATCGTTTTCGCTGTTGCAGGTGTTGTTGCAATGCTTGTTATGTCGAAAATCAATTATAAACTGCTCAAAGTTATTCATCGGCCGTTGTTGATAGTTACACTGCTTCTTCTCGTAGTAGTTTTGTTCTATCATACAAATGTTGATGATTTCAAACGCTGGATTCCACTCGGTCCGTTCACTCTTCAGCCGTCGGATATTGCAAAATTCACAATAGTCCTCACAATGGCAACATATGTCACAAAGCATTATTCAAAAATGAAAAATCCGATTTACGGCATTGTTTTCCCGATTTTGATTATTGGCTTGTTTTGCGGATTGATTTATCTTGAGCACCACCTTTCCTGCACAATTCTTGTGTTTTGTATCGGCGCGGCAATTATGTTTGCAGGCGGCACGGATTGGCGGCTCTTTGCGGTCGGCATGGGTATTATGGTTGCCGTTGTCGCACTCGTAATTATGAATCCCGACCTTTTGATGAACTATGCAGGCGACAGAATTGTTGCTTGGCTTGATAAATCGTATGAGCCGCTCGGCAAAAGGTGGCAAACAAACAACTCGCTTTATGCAATCGGCTCCGGTGGATTTTTCGGTGTCGGACTCGGCAATTCAAAACAAAAGTATCTTTATGTTTCCGAGCCGCAAAACGACTTCATTTTTGCAATCGTCTGCGAGGAACTCGGCTTTATCGGCGCAATCGCAATCATTGTTTTGTTTGCGCTCCTCTTTATCCGCGGCATTAAAATCGCCAACAGATGCGAGGATAAATTTGCATCGTTTATCGTTCTCGGCATAGTTGCACAGGTTGCAATCCAAACGATATTTAATATAATGGTTGTAACGGACACCATTCCAAATACTGGTATCGCTCTGCCGTTCTTCTCCTACGGCGGCACGGCATTGCTGATGCTTTTGTTTGAAATGGGTGTTGTCCTTTCAATTTCAAGGAAGTCAAACCAAAAGAAGGTATAAATTATGAAGTTTTTATTTGCTACGGGCGGCACTGCAGGTCATATCAACCCTGCACTTGCTGTTGCCTCTTATATTCGTGATAATTATAAGGATGCCGAAATTATGTTTATCGGCACGGCGGACCATATGGAGTCACGCCTTGTTCCGAATGCAGGATTTGCGTTTAAAACAATTGAGATTAACGGATTTAAACGCTCGTTTTCTCCAAAGGCGATTGTCGCAAATGTCAAAACAGTATTCAAACTTATTAAATCCGAGCAGGAGAGCAAAAAAATAATTCGTGATTTTGCGCCCGATGTTGTAATCGGCTTCGGCGGCTATGTTTCGGGTCCCGTTCTCCAAGAGGCGGCAAAACTTCATATTCCTTGCTGTATTCACGAGCAAAACGCGTACCCGGGCATCACAAACAAACAGCTTGCAAAGCAGGTTGACAGAGTTATGCTCACTGTTGAGGACGCGGCAAAGCATCTTGACTGCAAAAACGAGCCGACGGTTACCGGACTTCCGGTGCGCGGCGAATTGCTTAATAAATCAAAAAAATCCGCTCGTGAGGAGCTTTCCGTTCCCGACGGAAAATATCTTGTCCTTTCGTTCGGCGGCTCGCTCGGTGCTGCTCCGCTCAACGATTCGATGTTTGATATTCTTCTTCGCCATGCCGATGACGGCTCTGTTTATCATATTCATTCCGTCGGCACAAACGGCGCGGAATATTTGGACAAGTTTGTTGAAAAAGGATTTGAGCGCGTTTCCGACACCGTCGTTCGCAAGGCCACTGTCGAAGTGCGCAAATATATTGATAATATGGATGTCTGCATGGCGGCGGCTGATCTTGTTGTCGGCAGAGCAGGCGCGTCATCTCTTTCCGAAATTGAGGCAATGGGTAAGGCGTCAATTCTCGTTCCGTCACCCTATGTTGCCGAAAATCATCAGTTCCACAATGCCATGGCGCTTGTCAACAGAAACGCCGCTCGCATTATCGAGGAAAAGGTTTTAACTGCAGAGTCGCTTTCAAATATGATAGACAGCCTTCTTTCATCACAGGAGCAACTTTTTGAGATTGAGAAAAACGCAAAATCTATGGCTGTTCTTGACTCGCGCGAAAGAATTGCCGACATAATTATTTCACTCGCAAAATAATAACAAAACCTCGAGAGCTTTCATATTATGCCATAGGTGATTGTATGGAACTCTTACAAATAAAAGGCAAACAAAAATTAGGCGGTGAAATTTCACTTCACGGCGCAAAAAACAGCGTTTTGCCGATTCTTGCGGCAACAGTTCTTGTTCGTGGCAAAAGCGTTATACATAATTGCCCAATGCTGTCTGATGTCAAATATACAATAGAAATTTTAAAATACCTCGGCGCCGATGCCGTTATTGAGGGCGACACCGTGACGGTTGATTCAACCGATATTTGCCGACATAATATACCAAAATATCTTATGGAAGAAATGCGTTCTTCCATAATATTTTTAGGTGCACTTGCCTCGCGATGCGGCAATGCGTGCCTCTATCTTCCGGGTGGCTGTGATATAGGTCTGCGACCGATTGATTTTCATATTTCGGGCTTAAAATCGCTCGGATATTCCATTTTGTTCGACGGCAACGATATTTGTTGTGTCAACAAAAACGCCTCGTCAAATACTGTTGTGCTTCCTTTTTCAAGCGTCGGCGCAACGGAAAATTTGATTTTGGCGTCGGTTTTCCTGTCGGGCAGGACTCAAATCGTCAATGCCGCACGAGAGCCGGAAATAGCCGATTTAATCGCCTTTTTGAATAAGTGCGGTGCAAAAATCAAAGGCGCATCAACACCGATTATAGAAATTATCGGAGTTGATAAGCTTCACGGTTGTGAACATACCGTCATATCGGACAGAATACTTGCCTCAACCCTTATGAGTGCCGCGGCTGTCACATCAAGCGAAATTCACATTAAAAATGTCATTCCGTCGCATCTTATGCCGGTTTTGCCGGTTTTCGACCAAATGGGATGCGATATGTATTTTGATTCTAATTCACTTTCAATCAAGGGTCCAAAGCGTTTGCGACGCGTAAAAAAAATAGAAACAATGACATATCCCGGCTTTCCCACAGATTGTCAGGCGGTTGTGATGGCGGCGCTTACAGAGGCGCGCGGCACCTCGGTTATCCGTGAAACAATTTTTGAAAACAGATTTAAGCATGTTTCACAGCTCATGCGATTCGGTGCGGATATTATTGTTAATGACCGCTCGGCTATTATTAACGGCGTTTCGTCACTTCACGGCGCAGATGTGGTTTGTACCGATTTGCGCGGCGGCGCGGCTGTTGTGATTTGCGCACTTGATGCCGATGGCGTTTCGCTTGTCAAAAACATATCTCATATAGACAGGGGATACGAGAAAATCGAAAATCAGCTTTCCTTAATCGGTGCCGATATTAAGAGGATTCAATATGAAACAGAATAGAAATAAAAAATCCAATAAGCCCGACTCACATCGCCAAAGCAGGCAAAATGAGTTTTCGGACCTTAACTCGCAACTCGGCTCGTTCGGGCTTGAACCTCCGAAAATTTACAGAAACGAGCAGCCACAAAAAAGAGGAAATGAACAAAATCCCGACATTACGCGCCGGCGCTCAAATAAAAAGCAAAAAATCTCCTCGGCAAAAAAGCCGAATGATTCAAATATAAACGAAAAGCGCAGAACACAAAATAAAAAACGCAAAAAGAAAAAGACGCTGCGAAAAATCATTACCGTTGCGTCTGTTGTGCTCGCCGTAGTAGTTGTTATGGTTATTTTGAGTCTTACCGTTTTGTTCAAAATCGACACAATTTCTGTATCAGGTAACAGTAAATATAAAACTGAACAAATCATTTCCGCGTCGGAGATTGAAAAAAATACAAACCTCTTTACTGCCGATGCTTCAAATGCGCAGGTACAGCTGCTCAAAAAACTGCCCTATATCTATCAGGCGGAGGTCAAAAGGAAATTCCCTTCAACCGTTCAAATAACCGTCAAAGAGACTGATACGGTGTATTATATTAAAAACAAAGATAATACCTTTACACTGTTTGACGGCACGCTTAAAGTTCTTGAAGCTAATGTTGCCGCCGAGCCTAAAGACGGTATTGAAATAAAAAAACTTGCGCCGTCAAATGCAGTTGCAGGCGAGGTTATAAAGGCCGATGACGATAAGTCGTACGACGATCTTCTTGCAATGATGCAAATTATCGAAAAGCTTAAACTTGGGGACGATATAACTGAAATATATTCAAATGATATTAACAACAACTTTATGGTTTATAAAGACAGAATAACATTCAAATTAGGCTCTACTGCCGATTTGGAGGATAAAGTATATAAAGCATTAAGCGTTGTTGAAAAGATAAATGACAGCGACCCGAACGCAAAAGGAACGGTTACTGTAACCGCTGACAAGAAAAGTTACTTTACACCTCCTGAGGTGTAACTTACTTGTAAAGCAATGCACATTACAAACAACAAGCTATTTCCTTTGAATTGTGCTATTTGCACAAAGCATTTTAATTATTATTTTGAAAGATTGTAAAAATTATTAGGAATATTTTATAAAAAGTATTGCAAAGTGGTTACAAAACTGTTACAATATCATTTGTAACGGTACAGAAGTACCAACACGAATATAAAGACAAGGAGAATTTAATCTAATGGGCAGATACGAAATTGATACCAACGATAACAGAATAGTTCAAATTAAAGTAATCGGTGTAGGCGGCGGCGGAGGAAACGCTGTTGACCGTATGGTTAAGGCAAATATAAAGGATGTTGAGTTTGTAGCAGTAAACTCCGATAAGCCGGCTCTCGGCAAGTCATCGGCAACTCAAAAAATTCTTATCGGCGAAAAAGCAACAAAGGGTATGGGCGCAGGCGCCAGACCTGAAGTAGGCCTTAAAGCAGCTGAAGAATCAAGAGAGGCTCTTACCGATGTTCTTACAGGTTCCGATATGGCATTCATCACCGCAGGTATGGGCGGCGGAACAGGCACAGGTGCCGCTCCGGTAGTAGCAAAAATCGCAAAGGATATGGGCATCCTTACAGTAGGCGTTGTTACCACACCTTTCGGCTTCGAGGGCAAGCGCCGCATGGCACAGGCAGAAGAAGGTATCAACGAGCTTTCACAGCATGTTGATTCACTTATTGTTATTCCTAACGAAAACCTCAAGTCTGTTACTAAGGAAAAAATTACTCTCCTCAACGCATTTGAAATCGCAAACGATGTTCTTCTCCAAGCTGTTCAGTCTATTTCAGACCTTGTTAATGCAACAGGTCTTGTAAACTGTGACTTTGCCGATGTAACAGAGATTATGAAGGATTCAGGATATGCTCATATGGGCGTTGGCAGAGCTAAGGGCAAAGATAAGGCAGAGGTTGCAGCTGCTCAGGCTATCTCCTCACCGCTTCTTCAAACATCTATCGATGGCGCTCGCGGCATTCTTCTTAATGTTACAGCTTCAACAGACATCGGTCTTGAAGAAGTTGATGCAGCATCAAATGTTGTTATGGAAGCAGTTCATCCTGATTGTGAAATTATCTGGGGTGTTAACTATGACGAGGATCTTGAAGACGAAATGGTTATCACAGTTATCGCTACCCGTTTCGGTGAGGACGGTCCTAAGGAGCTTAAGTCAACAACAGCTAATAAGGCAGTTGCTCCTCCGATTGAATCGGCTGTTCCTACAAATTTCTCAGCAAATGATGACGATGCTTTCACCGACATTGTTTCATTCTTCAAAAAGTAATCTATCACATTACATATATTATTTTGATAAAAGACGAGTGCTATGCTCGTCTTTTATTAATTCCGTTAAAAATTTCTCAATATGTATATTATTTCTCTGTAAAGTGGAAAATTATGTTAAATGTAAGCAAATCACTTTACATTTTCAACACATTCCACACAGTTATCCACATTCTTAAATCGAGTATTCCACATTTTACACCTACTTTTCCACATCGTTTTTAACACTTCATTTTTGTAAAGTGAACAACCCTTACAAATAATAAACGGCTTATACATTTATTGTATAAGCCGTTTCGCCTTTTCTATTCGATTTTATGAATATTTACCACTCACTTTTTGTATATGAGCGTATAATATTAGCAATAATGTTGTCGCGCTTAAATCCTTTGCCTTTGCCGCCGATATATTGGTCTTGAATCTTACCGGCGCGGATTGTTACAAAGTCCGCCTTGTCGATAATTTTGTCAATCGGTGGAATATCACCGAATTTATAGTCTTCGTCAACCGTGTCGATAAGTTGGGTTGCAAGGTGAGTGTTTGAAAATTTCTTGACAGCTGTCATTGCTAAAATCGCAACTCTGTTTTCCTCAGGGAGTATGAGCTTTTTGCAGTTTCTCACATCAATTTCGTACAGATAGAAATATGCTTTTCCGTTTGCAATATTTCCCTCCGGATGATGCGTGTGTGTAAACTCAAAGCCAATCGGTGCGTCATTGATTCTTGCCGATTGCTGAAGCCCGGCCATATCCCATTGTGCATAATGCTCTGTCATTGCGTAAATATTGATTTTGCGTTCCTTGTTG
>OEIM01000479.1_pt1 | contig 15641 bp, 9 predicted proteins | sample 1538341 | NCBI WGS metagenome assembly OEIM01 (sample SAMN02324081, study PRJEB22366) | human gut metagenome | biome: human | place: Canada: Ontario | collected 2010-10 | reverse complement strand
TTCTGAAATTCTACTACACAGGCAGAATTGACCTCCTCCCCCCTGTCACAACCGGCAAGGACGAGGCTTTCAGCAATATTCTGAATCTCAGTGAAAACGAAAGCTATGTTGACCTCGGCGCATACAACGGCGACACGATTGACGAATTTCTGCACTACACAAACGGCAGTTACAAGCGTATAATCGCATTTGAACCTAACGCAAAGAATTTTGAAAAGCTGAAGCTTCATTGTAAGGGCATGGCGAATGTGTCGCTTTGGCAACTCGGCTCATACAGTAAAAACACGGAGCTTATATTCAACAACAAGGCCGGTCGCAACAGCGCAATTGCCGACAAGGGCGTTGCAACAAAGGTTGCGACAGTCGATACGATTCTCTGCGGAATGGCGGCAGGATACATTAAAGCCGATGTTGAGGGGGCTGATATGGAAACCCTCATCGGTATGCAGAAAACAATGGAAAACTACAAACCAAAGCTGAATTTTTCGGCATACCACAGATTTGAGGATATTTTCCGCCTTGCACTATACATTCACAGCGTGAATCCCGACTACAAAATTTTTCTCCGCCACCACCCATATATTCCGGCATGGGATACGAATTTATATTGTATATAATTTGCCGACGGCAAGTCGCCCCACGGGTTTTATACAAAACAAAAATGCATCAGACCTTTTCGGGATCTGATGCATTTTTTAATAATTTCAGTTATGTCTTATTATTCGCTTACGAACAAGTGACGAACACCGCCAAATTATAATCAAAAATCAATGATTATTTTTTAGTTACTTTAAGTGCTCCTGTTGTCTTGTCGAAGCTGAATGTATATGTACCGCCTGATGCGATAAGTGTTACATTAGATGTGTAAGAGCTCTTGAGGTTCTTTGTACCGCTGTCAACAATCTTTGAACCGATTGTGTATGCTGTACCGTAGTTATAAACCTTGAATGAGTATGTACCCTCACTAAGCTTTACTGTACCCTTTGCAACATTGCTCTCGCCGCCCTTGTCATCAAGTACGAGGTTGATGTCGCCCGATACATGAACATCATCAGCTTTCTCATCCTTTGTAGGAACATAACCTACAACGAGTTTCTTTGTTTTTGTGTTGAGTGTGAATGTGTATGTACCGCCTGTTGCGTTGAGTGTTAGGTAGCTTGAATACTTGCTGTTGAGTGAAAGTGAATTTCCGTTTGTTGTGTTGTTGATTACTTTGCTGTAACCGTAAACCACATTATCTGCAGAAAGCTTGAACTTGTATGTGCCTGCTGCAAGATATGTTGAACCAACTGCGATAGTTCTGCCTTTTACAGGCGAAAGAATTGTGTTGAGGTCACCGATGAGGTAATCATTCGGGAGGTTCTTGTCATACTTAACAACGAGTGTGTTCGTCTTTGTGTTAAACTGGAATGTGTATGTACCGCCTGTTGCAACGAGTGTTGTGCTGCTCTTGAACTTCTTGTTGAATGTAAGACCCTTTGTTGTGTCTGTAAATGTCTTAGAGTAACCGAGAAGTGTGCCATAGTTATCAATCTTGAATGTGTATGTACCCTTCTGAAGAGCGATTTTTCCGCCTACTTTATCTGTACCGATTGCTGTAAGCTTGAGCTTGATGTTGTCACCGTATACATAGTAGCCGTCTGTAGGAACATCCGAAGGAGCAACTGTTGTCGGCTGTGTTGCCGGCTGTGTTGCTGTTGTGGGCTGTGTTGCTGTTGTGGGCTGTGTTACAGTTGTAGGCTGTGTTGCTGTTGTTGGCTGTGTTGCTGTTGTAGGCTGAGGAGCTGTTGTTGGCTCTTCGTCCTGAACGAGAACTGCCTTTGCAGTAAATGCAGCACCTGCTACTTTGTTAGCACCATTGTCAATATAACCGATGTCCTTCTTTTCGCTTTCGAAGAGCTCATCATATGTATCAGCCTCTGTACCTGTAAGATAATCAACATCGAGATTTACTGTTGTGTCACCGCTGCCTACAACATCAAATGTAAATGTGCAATAAACATTCTCTGACTTGAAGTTGAAAAGATCAAGGCTTGAGCAGGTGAAGCGAACCTTATTTGTAAGGCTTGGATTCCAAACGATGCTTCTCTGGAATACAGGGAAAACCTTTTCCCTTGTATTTGTTGATGCAAGCTTGAGAACCTTGCTGTCGTATGTAAGACTGCTCTGTGCATTAACGATCATGTGATCGGCCTTGAGAAGGTAAGTGACAACAACCTGCTTTGTCTGTGCATTGTAATCATACGAAACAGGATCTGCCACATTTGATGTAACATTGATCTTGTTGCCTGCACTTGTTTCTTCGCTTGTTTCGGCAGCACTTGCTGAGAAAGGCAGAGCTGTGAACATGCACAGCACCATCATTACCGCAAGAACCACAGAAAGCTTTTTCTGAATTTTTTCATACTTGCTGCTCCTTTAATAAAATAAAATTACCGTTCGCCACAGTTTTGTGGCAATACTTCTAAGCTTCGGAAACTTTAACAGTACAAAATTTCCGAGGACATTTAGATTATAGCACATTTAAGTTGTTCGGGCAATGAATCTGTTATTCTTTTAACGGAAATGTTTTAGCTAAAAATCTGTGCAAAATAACGGTGAAATTGTTGCATTGTACAAATTTTCGTGCTTATTATTGTGTATATTGCCTTTTTATCGACAGTTTTTACATATATTGACAATTACAATATAAGAAATTTCAGTGTTTTACGCCTGTTCATTTCATATAAAAACAAAAGCCCGAATTCGAGAAATATCGGATTCGGACTTGCTTATTATCAGAATTTATCAGAATGATTTAAAAAGCTCAATTGCTTTTGCGGGATCTGCGGCTCTGAAAACAGCCGTTCCCGCAACGCACACATCAACGCCTGCCTCTGACGCCTGCTCAATGGTATCTCTGCCGATTCCGCCGTCAGCCTCAATAAGGATATTGTTCAGACCTCTGCGTTGGCATTCCCTCTTGATTTCCTTAACCTTCGGCATCATCTCGGGCATAAAGCTCTGTCCGCCAAAGCCAGGTTCAACCGTCATAACAAGTACAAGGTCAAGTTTTTCAAGATACGGAAATACTGTCCAGGCAGGAGTGTTTGGCTTTAGAACAAGTCCGGGTTTGATTCCTCTTGACTTGATTTTCGCAATTGTATCATCAATATCAGAGTCGCATTCAACATGGAAGGTAATGATATCCGCACCTGCATCGGCAAAATCGTCAATATATTTAAGCGGATCGCTTATCATAAGGTGAACATCAAACGGGCGGTTTGAGAACTTTCTTACCGCCTTGATTACGGGAGCGCCAAAGGTTATGTTCGGAACAAAGTGACCGTCCATAACATCAAGATGCATCCAATCGGCACCCGCCAGATCCATTCTTTCAATTTCTTCACCCATTTTTGAAAAGTCACAAGACAAAAGTGACGGAGCTATTTTCATATTTTACATCCTTTCCTACGGTTTTTGGACAGCCGGAGCAAAAACAGCGGCGGCGCCCCAGAACAACGCATAAATCAACACTTCAAGCGAACCCATAACCTGTACACCGGCATAAAGCGAAAGTGTTGACGCAACGAGCAATCCGAAAATTACGGCAATCAGCTGAATTATGATTGAAAGTGAAATATTGTGCTTGATTTTTACGCAACCCGTAACTGCACGGGCAAGCGATGCGGCTTTGCCGTTTGTAATGAGATATGAACGTGAGGTTTCCTCAACCGTATCCTCAGCCTCCCTGAGAACATTTCCGAGTCCTGTCGGAAGCACCTTGATACTGCGGTAGAACAAATCGTAGAGTTTTGCAACAAGGTCATTTGTAACATTATAATCGGTTGTTCTGATGAGGAAGCTTATGCCGTTGGTTTCGGCTCTCTGCATTTCAGCCTTGAGCTGAGCGTCGGGAGTGTATCTTGTAACAAACATTGCAACAAGTCTGCCTGCTCTTGACAGATATGTGACCTGTCTGCCCTGAGAAGTATATTTCTCCTCATATTCCATATTCGGAACTTCCACGCTGTACTTTTCCATAAGCGTGCGTGAACCCACAAGGATTCTTTCGCTCTTAATCCATCCCACAAGTCCGATTTCATCCTCATAAAGAACGCTTTCAACCTCGGGAAGTGTTTCCTCGGTTTCTGCAACTACCGAATCAAAAGCATTTGCAATCGGATTCTGAGCCTCTTTAAGAATTGCAATTCCGCAGAGAAGAGATTCATCAATGCCGTAATCCTCAAAGGTTTTGATGCCCTCAAGCGAGATTGACTCGGCAGGGAACAATTCATTTGCATCTATCATTATAGCCGTACTGTCGCAGAACTGCTTTACCGACGGATAACCCGAAAGCATTGAGCCGTAGGAAAGCAGAGTTTTGCAGAGCTTTCTCACGGGGGCATTAACAGAAAGAAGTGTTGCCACAGGCACAGACACAGCAGTGATAAGTGCAAATGCATTCAAAGCGTCTGCAAATGACAGCTTAACAACACCGTACATTACCGCAATGATTATTGATGCGATTGTTGTTATCGGGGCAAGCTTTGACGCCAAATCCTCGCTCGGATCGGGTGCATAAGATATTTTGAGAAAGTTTGACGGAAATTCGGTCTTATGCTGATAGGCAATTATCGGACGGTCGGCGGCAGTACCGCTCATCATCTGCATTGCAACAGACTCGTTGTTGTAAATCTTTGACGCATATTTCTGTCCCTTTGACGAAACAAACTTAAAATTGTCCTTTACACGAAGAACCATATAAAGCTTTCCCACATTATTTGCAAAGAACGCAAGCATAGGAATTACCGTGTAGTAGTTCACATGAAATCCGTTCAAATCGCCAAGGCAGAAGAATGACACAATTATCTGAACCATTCCCGCCGCACCTGCAACGGCAACGGCTGTATCGGAATTACCTTTGATATGCACAAGCGGTGAAAGTCCGCTGAGCATTGCCACACGGTTCAGCACAAGCGACGCCGCCATAAGAACAAACAGCAAAATTGCGTATGCCGCCGGTGCAAAAGGAACTGCCGAACATATTGCACTCGGAAAAATTCTTGTAACGATTGTGAGAACAACCACAACTGCGGCAATTATTCCCGACAACAGACTTCTCATAAAGAGCTTTCTTATATTATGATTCAGCTCATAGAGAATACTTTTTTCGTCCTCCTCGCCTGTATAATCCTCAACAGGCTTTGAATTTTCCTCTTTTACGGTATCGTTATCGTCGGATTCATCCTTTGAAAAGATTCCGACAAGGGCAGAAATAACCTTTTCGCCTATAGGGCGGTTATCCTTATGCTTTTCCTCGGTCGGGGCAATCTCCTCATCAACTATTGTCGGCTCGGGACGAAGCACATGAGCGATTACCGAAGGATTCTTTGAACGCACATACTCCTCATACTCATTCGCTACAGCCTCGGAAAATCTGCCTGCCTTGACATTGAGAATATTTCTCGTTTCATCGGGACGATACACGGGAACTTTTGCAACCACCTTGCGAGGCGGTTTTTCGGTATTCGGAAACTGATGAACGGGAGTCTGCGAAGCCTCTTTCTTTTCTTTGGTTTCGGTCTTTTCCTTTGGCTTATCCTCGGGAATGTCGATATCTATGGTATGGTAGCTTTTAATTTCAGCCTCGTCACGAAACTGGTCAACCTCTCCGAGCACTTCGCCCGAAAATTCTGTATTTTCGTCATACTCAGGTGTGAGGGTAACTATCTTATTTTCTTCCTCGGCGGCTTTTTTCTTTGCCTCCTCATACTCACGCTTGGCTTTTTCGGCTTTTTCCGCAGCCTTTTTTTCAGCCTCTGCTTTAAGCTGTTCGGGAGTTACAAGGTCATCGTCATTTCCGTCCATTATAAGCTCTGCCTGCATTGTAGCGGCAGTCTTATCCCCGACTATTGAGTTTGAAGTATCAGGTTCGGATTCATCAAGCGGATTTGTATTTTTTAACCTCGGCTTTTTATCGGCATTGCTGAAAATCTCTTCAATCTTCGGCTTTGCACGGTATTTCTGTGCCGTCTGCTCCATTCGTTCCTGATCGGCAAGATAGTGGGTTTCTTCGAGTATGCTCTCGATTTCAAGCTCTTTAAGCCTGTCCTTGTCCATATCAGCCAAAGCATTCACTCCTTTTTATTTACTCTCGGGCAGATAGTTAGATTTATCGGAAACTATGCCCCCCGAGCGTTGCTATCTGTTTTTACAATCTTTGACATTTGAATACACAACTTCGATATCATCAAATGATTTTATTTAAACATAAAATTTCATCAAGGCGGGCGGATGATATCCTCCCGTCTGAAATATAGTCGCAATGCGTTGTGCATAAATGCACTGCCTTTTGCTCGTTATTTCAGACAGCGCTTTGCTCCCTTTTTCCGCCACCGGCGGCGGTCGCAAGGCTACCCCTACACATAAATTTTACATTTTCAATTTTCAATTTACAAAATCAGCGGTTTTTCATCGCTTTGTACATCAAAATTCCTGCGGCAACCGACGCATTAAGGGAATTTATCTGACCTTTCATGGGCAATGACACTATTACATCGCACTTTTCACGGACAAGTCTTGAAATACCCTTACCTTCGTTGCCGATAACAATTGCACACGCACCCGAAAAATCACACTCGTCATAATCCGTGCCGTCCATGTCTGCGCCGTAAACCCACACGCCTTTTTCTTTGAGCTCATCAAGTGTAACCGCAATATTGGTCACCCTTGCAACACGCATATATTCAATTGCGCCTGCAGACGCTTTGGCAACCGTGTAGCTTAAACCGGCACTTCTGCGTTTCGGAATAATAATTCCGTGAACTCCGGCACATTCTGCGGTTCTGATTATTGCACCGAGATTATGCGGATCTTCAACCTCATCAAGCACAACAACAAACGGAGCTTCGCCCTTGCTTTCGGCATATTCGAGGATATCGTCAACCGTTGAATAATCCTTTGCCGCCGCAAATGCGACAATACCCTGATGAGTTGCGCCGCCGCTCACATAATCAAGCTTTGTGCGGTCAACTTCCTTAACGGGAATTTTCTTATCACGGGCTTTTGCGAGGATTCCCACAATCGCACCGCTCTTTTCACCCTTTGCAACAAGAATTTTGTCAATCGGGCGGTTACTGCGAACAGCCTCACTTACAGGATTTCGCCCTGCAATCACATCAGGCTTTTGTTCTGTATTTTCAAATCTTTCGTTTTTCATCATAATCAGCCTTATTCGGTTTCCTTTTTATTTTTTGTGTCTGCATGGGACACACCGCTTCATTTTGCTATCTATTATAACATAACAATTCAAATTATTAAATACTTTTAAGCCATTTGTTTTTAAAAACTCAAACTCTGTACAATGTATCAAGAGCAATCGCTCCGGAGTCGATGTATTCGGGAATTATGCCGTACATTCCCGTTTGTATGTCCTCAAAAAGTATCATGTGCGGAGGGAACACTGTAAAACTGCAGTACACGGCAATCAAAAGCAACATCATAAACACGCAGGGCAAAAAAAGCTGTTCAATTTTTCTTTCGCCGTATTCAAGCCTTGCGCTGAGTGCAAACGCAGAAAAACACACGGCAATTGCACAAATGAACCTTGGCAGACCTGCACTTTCAACACCGAGTGCATAGATTAGCAGATATGTTGCAAGACAGAATATTCCGACAAACCACAGCGAAATTATTCTTGACACGGCAAAGCGATGGAATCCCGAGCGTTTTCCGATTGCCTCAACAAGACTCCACACAAGGTAGGAAAGCATAACAACCTTGGTCTGCTCCCACATACTGCCGTTTACAGCACCGAAAAATATGCCGAGCAACGCACCGTTTGTCAGCGAATAAAGATTTTTGAACACAATTATCATCAACGGAACAATGACAAGCCCCCAAAACCTCATTTTCACGGTTTCCTTTTTCATAAAACACACCTCGCCGATGTATTTTATGAGTATAGATTGTCATATATTACCTTGCCACAATTTGAATCGCAGAAAAAAATGTTTTTTTGAATCACAAATTTGCGATTTATTTTTCTAAATTTGCACTTATACATTATGTATAACTCAACATTTTAAACATCAATGTGGAAAACTATGTTGAAAGTGTTGAAAGTGATGTTAAAAAATCCCGATACTACACGAAATTTACAAAGTTGTAACTTTTAACATTAAAAAAATAGGTTTTCCACATTTTTGGATACAGGATTGTAACGGGGAAATTAGATTACATTCTGTATAATCCACATGTCAAGTGGTATTTTTTGCTTTTTTTCAACATTTTTAATTTACAGAAAATGTTTTATAAAATCAAAAAAACAGGCACACCGCCGTGTACCTGTAAATTTCGTGTTAAATTGTCGGCTTTTAGTTTCTGAGAAGATGAATCGCCGTTTCAGCTTTCTCAATAATCCTCAAATCATTGTCATAGGAGCACATTTTTCGTGCCTGTTGCAAATCAACCCAAATATAACTGTCAATTTCCTCCTCCTGAATTTTGACATTATCCGTAAATGCCTGTGCAAGGAAAAAGACAACCCGTTTGCGAATTTTACCGAAAGGACAGTATTCGCTGATTTCACGAAAGCCCTTTTCAATCACGACATCAAGACCTGTTTCCTCTTTAATTTCACGGATTGCTGTCTGATGTTCGTTTTCACCGTCTTCAATATGCCCCTTCGGAAAGCTCCAATATCTGCCGTTGCTGTTCTTTACAAGCAGAATTTTCGTGTTCTGTCTGCTTTTGTAGAAGATAACCGCACCGCACGACTTTTCGTAAAGGCACACAATGCTTTTCAGCTTAATATTTTTCAGTTTTGAAAGCACCTGTCGCAGTTCGGGCTCATAAAACACCTCACCGTATTGTGAGATTATCGGACGCTCGCCGTCAAGGCCGTCAAATTCGGCAACGGCAACCACAACGCCCTCAAAATATTCTGTTACGGGTTTGTGCGAAATCACATACGCACTTTTACAGCGTCCTGAAACGGAGGTAATTTGTGCCGAATACAGCTTATCGCTTATTTTTCCGAACACGCTCACCTTCACGCTGTCTGCTATCATCGGCATACACCTCCTTACAAGAATTTACCCGATATGATATCAGTTAAAAAGTCCGCTCATACTGTCAAGCTGAACCTGAGTGTTGGCACTCATTACACCGTTCATAAAAAGCACCTCGTCAATTCCGTTGGTTTTGCAGTAATCAACAAGATTATGTTTGAAATATCTGAAATCGATAACATGAACTTCTTCGTAATTATTGGTGAGATACGGAACAAAAGCGTTGCCGTAGCTTTCCTTTACAACGGCAATCTTCTTGCCTGCCGCCGCATTTTTCGAAGCTGATTTCAGAACCGTGAGGGCATTATCACCCATAATAAACACACCGTAGGTGTTTGAACCGCCCTCTGCGGCTTCATAGTAGGGACTGTCATAGCTTGCGGAAGAACCGTCTGCCTGTGTGATATCCATTGTTACATTATAAGGGAACTTCCAATAACTTACCGTATCGCTGTCAAGACCGTCTGCCGAGTTGGTAAACGAGCCTGTAAAGCCGTCAATTTTCTGTTCCTTGCAATCATCAAGCGAAAGAACGGGCAAATCGTTTGTATCGGCAAATGCTGTGTAAGCATAGTAAGCACCAAGGCCTGTCCAATGGTGGTCGCTCTTAAAGTAGACGTAATCTGTATTATGTTCTGCAAGACGGTTGTAGCAGTTAATCGGAGTTACCTTATCGGAAAGAGCCGCATAAGCCGCCTTGATGTTGTCAGCCTGTGAGGTTGACGGAGCGTCGCTGTCTTTGAGTCTTTGCGGAAGTCCCATTTCGGTATGGTTAGGAACAATCATATCATAAACCTTTACGGAACTGCCGAACTTGTCTGCAAAGCCGTTGATTGTCTGAGCGTAGTTCTGCGCTCTTGCATCATCACTGCCGAACAATTCGTAGCCTATTTTGTTCCACACATAAATGCCGTACGAAAGAGTTCCGTTTGTATTGTCGTCCTTTATGCTCGGTGTCATAAAGTATGTAGGAGAAAGCTCGTCTGCTTTGTTAGCTGTCGAAGATTTTGCGGTTTCGTCGGGAGATGCCGTTGTACCCACTGTTCCCGTGGGAACGCTTGCAAGGGCATCTTCCTTTGAACAACCCTTAAAAATTGAAGTTATAATAAAAATAATAACAAACAGAATTACCAATGCGCTCACAACGATAATAATTCTGTTTCTGGTTCTTCTTTTGTTTCTTCTTTTTACAGGTCTTCTGACTGGACGCTGTGATGACGGTCTTGCGGCATAGCTTGCAGAACGGCGCTGTTGCTGTCTGCGACGATATTCACGGGAATCAATGCTGTCATCGAAATTATCAAGATCAAAATAATCGTAATCGTTTCTTCTGCTCATAGTGTTACTCTCCCAAACCGAAGATTTTTAAATTCAATTTGAATTCAATGAATTATATAAGTGTATTAATTACGCGCAGTGTACTCCTGTTTGAATCAAAGCAAGCCTTGCTCTGACCGTAAGGACATTATCACTTAGATTATACAACAGAAACTCATCAAAAACAATACAAAAAGCACAAAAAATACAATTTCCGTGAATTAACATTTACAAATGCAAAATAATAAATTACACATTTTTTGAATAAAATCGCAGTAAAAACAGTCAAATTTCTTGAACATATATGCAATTCGTGATAGAATTACAGGGTATGGAATTTTAAAAAATCCTTATCATCTTAAAAGGAGATATTTTTATGGAATACAGGTTTTCCGACAGGGTTTCAAACCTGAAGCCGAGTGCTATCAGAGAAATTTTCAAATATGCCGCCGATCCGAGCGTTGTATCGCTTTCGGCAGGAAACCCGTCGCCCGATGCATTTCCCTCAAAGGAGATTGCGGAAATCTCGGCAAAGGTTTTTGCAGAAGATCCGATTTCGGTTTTACAGTACAGCGTTTCGGAGGGTTACACTCCGCTGAGAAAGCACCTTACGGAATATATGAAAAAGGAGCATAACACAGGCTCTGACAATGACGACATTCTCATCACAACAGGCGCACAGCAGATTATGGATTTATGCTCAAAGGCTCTTGTAAACGAGGGCGATGTTGTAATCTGCGAGGCACCGTCATTCATCGGCTCGCTCAACACATTCAGAAGCTACAACGCAAAGCTTGCAGGTGTTCCCGTTGAGCCTGACGGTATGAACACAGAAAAGCTTGAAGAGGCTTTAAAAGCCAATCCGAACGCAAAGCTCATTTACACAATTCCGAATTTTCAAAATCCTTCGGGTATTACAATGAGCCTTGAAAAGCGTAAGAAAGTTTATGAGCTTGCCAAAAAATACGGTGTTCTCATCATTGAGGACAACCCGTACGGCGACCTGCGTTACAGCGGTGAATATGTTCCGAACATAAAAAGCTTTGATACGGACGGAATTGTAATCTATGCCGGTTCATTCTCAAAGGTAATTTCACCGGGTATGCGTGTTGCTTACACAATTGCACCAAAGCCGATTTTTCAAAAGCTTGTTGTGTGCAAACAGGGCAACGATGTACATACAAATATCTGGGCACAATATGTATGCGATGAATTCATCACAAAGTATGACTTCAACGCTCACCTTGCAAAGCTTCGTGAAATCTACACAAAGAAAGCGAACTTCTGCATGGAGCTTCTTGACAAATACTGCGCACCTAAAATCACATATCATAAAATTGACGGCGGTCTTTTCATTTGGTGTGACTTGCCCGAGGATATTGATATGCCGAATTTCTGCAAAGAACTCGTTCTCAAAAAGGTTTGCGTAGTTCCGGGCAACGCATTTTTAACTGACGAAAACGAAACCTGTCACAGTTTCAGAATAAACTTTTCAACACCGACTGACGAACAGCTTGAAAGAGGAATCAAAATTCTCGGCGAGTATGCAAACAGTCTTTAATCACGGAGGGGAATAATGGAAAATCAGACAAAAAAAGAGGTTGTATTCAGCGCAATACAGCCCAGCGGAACAATTACACTCGGAAACTATCTCGGTGCGGTTCGCAACTGGGTTACAATGCAGAACGAATACGACTGCATTTACGCTCTTGCAGATTTGCACACAATCACGGTAAGACAGACTCCTGCCGTTATGCGTAAGAATATAATTGACGCTTATGCTTCAATTATGGCTTGCGGTATTGATGTTGAAAAAAGTCTTTTCTTCATTCAGAGTCATGTTCACACTCACGCAGAGCTTGCATGGGCGCTCAGCTGTTACACACAGTTCGGCGAGCTTTCAAGAATGACGCAGTTCAAGGACAAGTCTGCAAAGCACGCCGACAACATCAACGCCGGTCTTTTCACATATCCCGTACTCATGGCTGCCGACATTCTTCTCTATCAGGCTGACAAAGTGCCTGTCGGTGCAGACCAGAAACAGCACATTGAGATTACAAGAAACATTGCAGAGCGTTTTAACGGTATTTACGGCAATGTGTTCAAGATTCCGGACGGTTTCATTCCAAAGAACGGTGCAAGGGTTATGAGTCTTCAGGACCCGACAAGAAAGATGAGCAAGTCCGATGAAAATGTCAACGGCTGTGTACATCTTCTTGATGCACCCGAGGTTATAATGAAGAAGTTCAAGAGAGCCGTTACGGACAGCGAGGCAAAGGTTCGCTATGCGGAGGGCAAAGACGGCGTAAATAACCTTATGGCAATTTACAGCGCAGTTACAGGTCTTTCATACGAGCAGATTGAAAAGGATTTTGACGGCAAGGGCTACGGCGACTTCAAGACAGCTGTAGGCGAGGCAGTTGTTGAAGAACTTCGTCCGATTCGTGAACGCTACGAAAAGCTTGTTGCAGACAAGGCATATCTTGAAAGCTGTTACAGAAAAGCCGATGAAATTGCCCTTAAAATCAGCAGCCGCACAATGGGCAAGGTTATGAAGAAAATCGGTTTTATTTAAACCCGAACAGGAATTTTCTCTATGACAAAAGCAGAAAGCAAAGTCATTGACTTTATAAAAAAACACATTCTTTTATTTTTACTCGTTGCGGTAACGATTATTGCAATTTTCCTCAGAGCCTGCGGAATGGATTTTCAAAGCGATGATTTCAACAGCTTTTTAAATTCGTGGTGGAGCATAATCAAGCTGAATGATTTTACGGGGCTTGCAACTCAGGTGGGTAACTACAACATTCCGTATCAAGTCATAATCTATCTTATGACTCTTTTGCCGCTAAATGCTCTGTATGCGTACAAAATCGTATCAATAATATTCGATTTTGTACTTGCAATTTCAACCGCAATGCTTGTTTATTCGTTTGCAAAGAATAACCGACGGCTCAAAGCGATACTCACCTACTCAGCCGTACTTCTTTCGGCAACCGTTATTTTTAACTCATCGTTTTGGGCGCAGTGCGATTCAATTTACACCTCGTTTATAATCCTTGCAATCCTGTTTTTGCACAAAGACAAGCCGATTGCATCGTTTGTGTTCATCGGCATTGCGTTTGCATTCAAGCTGCAAACCGTATTCATCATTCCTGTTCTGCTTTATTACTGGATTTCGACAAAGAAAATTTCGATTCTGCATTTCTTTATAATCCCTGCGGTTGATGTGATAATGTGCCTGCCTGCAATTATTATGGGTAGACCGTTTATTGATATCATCACAATATATGCGGAACAGACCGACTACGGAAAGCTTATTCAGATGAACTGTCCGAACTTTTATGCACTCATATGTGACGGAAACGATATTACATATTATTATCTGTTCAAGCAGTTTTCGGTCTTTCTGACAATTGCCGTACTCGGAATTATGATGTGCATTATCATCTATAAAAAGGTTGATTTGAAAAACCTTGAAACTTTTCTTCTGACAACAGCGTGGACTGTGTTCACCTGTATCATGTTCCTTTCGTCAATGCACGAACGCTACGGTTATCTGCTTGACATTATTTTAATTGTCTATGCGGCGGTAAGTGCAAAGCATTTTTGGATTCCGATTGTGGCAACGCTTATAAGCTTGAGAGGCTATTGCTACTATCTGTTCTCCTACGAGCTTATTAGCCTTAAATTTACGGCAATCATCTACACCGCACTTTATGTTTATATAACATTCTTGCTCGTAAAAACAATTTTCAGAGCAAAATCATCTGATAATATTTTTGCAAAAACAATTTAAAATTAAACATATTTTAAATAACAAACAACCGCCAAAATCCATTATATCGGGTTTTGGCGGTTGTTATTTTTATTTATTCAATGATTTTTAATTTTTGCAAATACAACAGCAACAAGAAATGTGACAAATTCTGTAATTGGGAACGCAAGCCATATGCCTGTCATTTGAACAGCGCTGTTTAAAAGCCAAATTACGGGGACTAACAGCACGCCCTGTCGCAACAATTGAACTACAACGCCGGGCATAATACTGTCTGTTGCCTGTTCATAGGTTGCAATCATTGCAGAAAAGCCGCTGAACACAAATCCGAGTGACATAATTCTCATTGCCGGCACTCCAAAAGCACACATTTCTTCCGATGCCGAAAACAAAAACAATATCTCTTTCGGGAAAATCAGCACCAAGAGCATACCGACAATCATCATAACAGTTGCGATAATTGTTCCGCTCTTATTTGCTTGTTTAAGGCGACCGTACTCTTTTGCTCTGTAATTAAACCGCATTATAGGCAAACAGCCTTGAATCAGTCCGTTCACCGTCATAAAAATCAACTGCTGAACCTTGAAATATGCTCCGAAAAATGCAACCGCCGTGTCCGAATATCGCACCAAAAACATATTTGCAAAATTCACGGTGAATGCTCCCAACGCATTCATAACAAACGAGGGCAATCCGTAGGAAAATATCAGCTTTATCATCTGCGGTTCAAGGCAGTTTTTAAACACCGGCTTAACCTTTTGTTTTGTAAGAAACAGCTGTATCAACGCAATGATTGTTGAAACAACATAGCCTAAAACCGTGGCAACTGCAGCTCCGACCACACCCATTTTCGGAAACGGACCTATGCCGAAAATGAGCAAAGGGTCAAACACAAAATTGAATACAACACCTGCAATTTGAAACCACATCGGAGCAATCATATTGCCTGTTGCCTGAAGTATTTTTTGAATTACAATATGCACCATATTTGGTATCTGCATAAAAACGCAGACGCTCATATACGCAATTCCGTATTCAAAAATCTCTTTGTTTTGCGTAAAAGCCGAATAATAGGGATTTATTATGAAAAGCGAAAGGAAATTTATCAGCACTCCGACAACTACCGAAATTACCACTCCGAGAGCCGCTGCAGAATTTGCCTTTTGCTGATTTTTCTGTCCCAAATAACCTGCAATCAAAACATTAACACCCACACCTATCCACACGGACAACGCATTCATAAGCGTTGTAATCGGGAATGCAAGCGATACTGCCGCAAGTGCCTGTTCATTTATCCCCGCAACAAACATACTGTCAACAAGGTTGTATGAATACTGAAAAAACATTGAAATCAGCGGCGGTGCCGACATTTGAATTATAAGCTTGTTGACAGGTTCATAAGCCATTTTGTTTTCCGTTTTAACGCCCATATTAACACCCCTTGCGTAAAATAAAAAGGCTCTATAATAAAAGTTGGGGTAAGGGATAGAGCC
>OEIM01000474.1_pt1 | contig 15743 bp, 8 predicted proteins | sample 1538341 | NCBI WGS metagenome assembly OEIM01 (sample SAMN02324081, study PRJEB22366) | human gut metagenome | biome: human | place: Canada: Ontario | collected 2010-10 | reverse complement strand
TGCTCTACCTGCTGAGCTAGCGAATCAATCCTTCAGTGCTTTCTTTCGAATGCGGGTGCAAAGGTAGAACATTTTTTTATAACTCCAAAAGAATTCAAACATTTTTCTTATCTTTGTGCCATTATCAACAATATATAATCATACGTATGGCTGCTGACGATAAAAAAATTATCTTCTCGATGGTGGGAGTGAGCAAGGCTTTCACCCCCAATAAGAATGTGCTGAAAGACATTTACCTGTCGTTTTTCTATGGAGCGAAAATCGGTATTATCGGTTTGAACGGTTCCGGTAAATCAACGTTATTGAAGATCATCGCCGGTTTGGAGAAATCCTATCAGGGAGAAGTGGTGTTCTCTCCGGGATATTCCGTGGGTTACTTGGCACAGGAACCTTATTTAGACAACACAAAGACAGTAAAAGAAGTAGTAATGGAAGGCGTGCAACCCATTGTTGACGCACTGACAGAATACGAAGAAATCAATCAGAAGTTCGGTTTGCCGGAGTACTACGAGGATCAGGATAAGATGGATGCTCTTTTCGCTCGCCAGGGTGAATTGCAAGATATCATTGATGCAACTGATGCATGGAATCTGGATAGCAAGTTGGAGCGTGCGATGGATGCTCTCCGTTGTCCGCCTGAAGATCAGCCGGTAGAAAATCTCTCCGGAGGTGAACGTCGCCGGGTAGCTCTTTGTCGTTTGCTATTACAGAAACCGGATGTGCTTTTGCTGGACGAACCTACCAACCACTTGGATGCAGAGTCTATCGACTGGTTGGAACAACATCTACAACAATATGAAGGTACGGTTATTGCTGTGACGCACGACCGTTACTTCCTCGATCACGTTGCCGGATGGATTCTTGAACTGGATCGTGGTGAAGGTATCCCCTGGAAAGGTAACTACTCTTCCTGGTTGGAACAGAAGACCAAACGTATGGAAATGGAAGAAAAGACCGTCAGCAAACGTCGCAAAACACTGGAACGTGAGTTGGAATGGGTGCGCATGGCTCCCAAAGCCCGTCAGGCAAAGGGTAAGGCACGTCTTAACTCTTATGACAAGTTGCTGAATGAAGACGTGAAAGAGAAAGAAGAAAAACTTGAAATCTTCATTCCGAATGGTCCGCGTCTGGGTAATAAAGTCATTGAAGCGAAACAGGTGGCTAAAGCATACGGCGATAAACTGTTGTTTGACGATTTGAACTTTATGCTTCCTCCTAATGGTATTGTTGGTGTGATCGGTCCCAATGGTGCGGGAAAGACGACACTGTTCCGTCTGATTATGGGATTGGAGACAGTAGATAAAGGAGAATTTGAAGTAGGAGAGACTGTAAAGGTGGCGTATGTAGACCAGCAACACAGAGACATTGATCCGAATAAGAGTGTTTACCAGGTAATTTCCGGTGGTAATGAGCTGATCCGCATGGGAGGACGTGACATCAATGCACGTGCATACCTTTCTCGTTTCAATTTCTCTGGAGGCGATCAGGAAAAACTTTGCGGTGTACTGTCCGGTGGTGAAAGAAACCGTTTACACTTGGCGATGGCTTTGAAAGAAGAAGGCAATGTACTGTTGCTCGATGAGCCTACCAATGATATTGATGTAAACACACTGCGTGCTTTGGAAGAAGGTCTGGAAGATTTTGCCGGCTGTGCCGTAGTTATCTCGCATGACCGTTGGTTCCTCGACCGTATCTGTACACACATTCTGGCTTTTGAAGGAGACTCCAATGTATTCTACTTCGAAGGGTCTTATTCAGAATACGAAGAAAACAAAATGAAACGTTTGGGAAATGAAGAGCCGAAGCGTGTTCGTTATAGAAAGTTAATGACTGACTAGTGTAAAGTAATAGATTGAAGCATTTCTAATGCTTTCTGTTTCAAAATAAAAGGCTCTGCGAATATTGTGGAGCCTTTATCGTTTTATAACAGGGGAAAACGTTTATCTCTCTTAAAAAATTGTAGTATAATCGTAATGTAGTTCTAAATATTATTAATTATATTTGTGCACAGTTTTTAAAAGCAAACAATTTATATTAACTAATCAACTACATTTATGTTAAAGAGAATGCGATCTTTCTTAGTGCTAGTAATGTTATTTATTACCGTCACGATGAGCGCGCAGGTTACAACAGCCACGATGAGTGGTAAAGTGACCGCACAAGATGAACCAATCATTGGAGCAACAATCGTTGCGGTTCACGAACCATCAGGCACTCGTTATGGTACAGTGACTAACGTCAGTGGTCAATTTAATCTGCAGGGTATGCGTACCGGCGGCCCTTACAAAGTAGAAATTTCTTATGTTGGTTATCAAACAGCAATTTACAAGGGAATTAACCTTTCATTGGGAGAGAATTATGTTTTAAATGTTTCTTTAAAAGAAAGCTCTGAATTGTTAGATGAAATCGTAGTGACGGCTTCAAAAAACAGCAATATGAAGAGTGACCGTGCAGGCGCTATTACTAATATTGGAGAAGAGCAGATGGCTATGATCCCTACTGTTGGACGTAGTATGAATGATATTATGCGTTTAACTCCGCAAGGAGCTAATACAGGTAATGGTTTTGCCGTAGGTGGTGGTAATTACCGTCAGTCTTCTGTAACTGTCGACGGTGCTGCTTTCAGTAATTCATTTGGTATCGGTTCTAACTTGCCGGGCGGAGGTTCACCTATTTCTTTGGATGCATTGGAGCAAATAGCAGTATCTGTAACTCCGTTTGATGTTCGCCAAAGTGGATTCATTGGTGGGGCAATTAATGCTGTAACTAAAAGTGGTACAAATGATTTTTATGCAACGGCTTATACTTATTTAAATAATGAGAATTTGAATGGTGATAAGGTAGGTGATTTAGAGTTAATACGTGAGAAATCTCAAAAATACCTCTATGGTGCTAGTTTTGGAGGTGCAATCATAAAAAATAAGTTGTTCTTCTTTGTAAACGGTGAGTATGAAGATAATGTAACAGCTGGTCCTAAGAGCAGAGCTCGTTTAAGCGACAGTGATGATTGGGGATCTAATACAGCCAATGTGAATCGTCCTACAGTGGGAAAGATGGATGAGATTCGCAACTATTTTATAGACAAGTATGACTATGATCCGGGACGTTATCAGGGGTATTCTATCAAAACTCCGGCCTATAAAATTATGGCACGTTTGGACTGGAATTAATGATAATAATAAATTGAATTTCCGTTTTACACGTGCTCATTCAAAAGACAATAGCGGTCCAACTTCTTCTGTATCTCCTTTCTATGCAACGGATATTTATGATGGTGGAGCAGCTGCTTCCAAAGGTTCTGGTAATGTAAATCATAATGCTGCTATGTATTTTGAAAATTCTCGTTATTTCAAAGAATACAATTTTACATCATATGCTTCAGAGTGGAACTCTAAATGGTTGGATGGTAGTTTGAATAATGTAACACGTGTTACTTATTCTTTCCAGGATGAGCCAAGAAGTTATGAGGGAGCGGCTGATTTTCCAACAATTGATATTTTGGAAGATGGTGCGGTATATGCACGTATCGGTCCTGATGTCTTTTCTCCGGGGAACTTAGCCCAAGCCAGAACATTTGTTCTTACAGATGAGTTGTCTTATACAGCAGGTATCCATAATTTATTGGCAGGTTTCCAGTTTGAATATAATAAAGCTACTAATGGTTTCCAGCAAGCAGGTAATGGATACTATGTGTATAATTCATGGGACAGCTTCGTAAATAATGAATATCCTAAGGCTTTTGCTATCACACACTCTAATGCAGCAGACTATAGCCAATTTAAGGCTGAAATGAAAACATTGCAATATTCATTGTATTTGCAAGATCAGATGAATATAAGTGAGAACTTTAAGTTGACTGCTGGTATTCGTTTTGAGATGCCTAAGTATCCTTCTTTGAAGAATAACTATAATGAAGATTTTGCAAGATGTGATTTTGGCGGAGTAAGCTATTCTACTGATCAAGTACCTTCTGCTAAGATTTCTGTGTCTCCACGTGTAGGATTCAACTGGGACATTACTGGTGAACGTAAATATGTTCTTCGTGGAGGTACTGGGCTTTATGTAGGTCGTTTACCATTTGTATGGTTAGTATCTGCAGTTGGTAATTCTAATGTTGGTCAGAATCAATATTATTATACTAAGGTAGCTGATGCAGCTTTGAAACCTCATTTTCAACCATCTGTATCAGGAGTTCTGAATGAGTTGTATCCGAATGGCAGAACTGTTGATATTAAATCTCCAAAGGATCCTACGATTATTGATAAGGATTTGAAGATGCCGTCTACATGGAAAACTTCATTAGCTTTTGATGCTAAACTTCCGGGAGATATTGACTTCTCGATAGAAGGTATCTTTAATAAAGATATCAATCCTGCCGTTATTTCTAATAAAGCTATTAAACCTTCAGAAACTACAATCACTTTTAATCCAAATGATACACGTGATTCATATGGCAAATACTCTGACGCTTCATGGACGAATAATAGGAATAATCAGAATGTATTCTATATAGAAAATGGTGGTCATAAAGCCTATTATTATTCTATTACAGCTCAATTGGCGAAATCTTTTGATTTTGGTTTGTATTTGTCTGCTGCATATACACATTCGAAGGCTAAGGCATATAGTGATGGCATTGGCGATCAGGTAACTTCTGCATATAGGACAAACACTTATTCTGTGGGTGGTATTAATGAACATGAAACAGGTTATGGTACTTATGTTTCTCCTCATCGTGTTGTGGCTTCAGCTGGTTATCGTTTAGAGTATGCTAAGAGATTTGCTTCTTCATTATCATTCATTTATGAGGGAATGAATATGGGATATGCTGGTGGCTATGGTTATGCTCGTTATTCTTATACATTTGCCGGTAATATTGTAGGTGATGGTGGAGCCAACAACTTATTATATATTCCTGCTTCAAGAGAGGAGCTAAATAGTTGGACTTTTGCAGAAAAAACATATAATAGTGTAAATAGAACATATGATGATTATAAATTAGATGGTCAGATTTATACTGCAGATCAGCAGAAAGATGACTTTTGGGCATATATCAATCAGGATAGTTATTTGAAGAAGCACAAAGGTGAATATGTAGATCGTGGTGGAGTTGTTATGCCTTGGCATCATCAGTTGGATTTGAAATTTATGCAAGATTTCTATTTGAAAGTGGGTGGTAAGCGTCACACTCTTCAATTTGGTGTTGATATTAAGAATTTCTTGAATTTATTAAATTCAGATTGGGGGTTGTATAAGACTGTAAATAATACTAATCTTTTAGCTTACGATAATGGTAATAATGGGTCTAACGGCATTGAAAGTAAAGGTTATACATTCCAGAAGAGTAGCGGGAAAAGATTGACTGAAACGTATACAAAGTATAAAGATTTTAGATCTACTTACTCTGTTCAGTTTAGTCTTCGTTATATATTCCATTAATTCGATAAAATCTCAAAATAATGAAAGGTTGTCTCGTTTGTTCGGGACAGCCTTTTTTATTATCAGTAAGATTTTGATATAAACGGAATATCTTTAAGGATATGATTATTAGCTTATCATCCTCTTACTCTTTTATAACTTCACCCTCATCACCACCGGATTATGATCGCTATAAGTAAGATCCGGCGAGAAGTAATCCGTACTATTCAGTTCCGGTGAATGGAGAATATAGTCGATTCTTAACAGATGCTTGAAGAACTTGAAAGTATACATATACCCATGACCACTCGTCTGAAAACCATCCTGCAACTTATCACCTTTTACAGTGTGATAAACATACGAAGACGGCAGAGAGTTAAAGTCACCGCAGATGATAGTAGGATAGGGAGAGGCAGCTATCAGTTGCTTTAGAGTATTAGCTTGTACGGCACGTTTCCGGAAATTCTCATGTAATCCGTCAATCAATCCCAAAGCAGCACGTTCCACCCTTTGAGAATCATCCGTGCGGAGTCCCTTTTCCAGTTTGCGCTTGTTCTGGCTCACTTCCGTTGTTTGGAGATGATTGTTGAACAGGCGGATGATACGGCCATTAATCTCAATATCACACCAGAGACTGCAATTTTTCGAATCAGGATAGACGATAAGATTCTCCTCCTTGATGGGGTAACGGCTGAAAACAGCCAGCTGCAACAAATGTTTTCCCTCGGGAGAAATAGGGATATAATAATACGGCCAATCAGAAAGAACCGCAGCTATACTGTCTACACCAAACTCATCATTAATGCCAAACTCCTGAAAACAGAGAATATCTGCTTGCAGATTTCTCATGTAAGAGGCTATCTCTTTGCATGAATAACCGGTATGCTCATGATTAAAAGCGTCAACATTGTAAGTAGCAACAGTTAAAATACCAGGAGTATACGCATTCATTTTGACCATTGGAGCCGAAGCCGGGCTGAAAAAAGAAGATTGAATCACACAACTAATATAGCTCCAGTTACTGAATATAGCAATCAGAGGGATGAAAACCCAACACCGCCAACGGATCGTCCAGTAGATGACAGAAGCAAGATTAGCCAACAAAAGTATCGGTAACATCAAACCGATGAAAGGCATAAATTTGAAACTATCCGGTGCGGCATTACCTACGAAGGCGCCCGCAATGGTAACTCCTGCCAAAATACTGGTCAGCACGATGGATATGTAATAAAACAGTCTGTAAAAGGCTTTCATCTAATCTAAGTTATTGGGTGATTATATCACTATTAAAGCGTTTTCTATACAATATGTACTCTATAATATGTGCCCTTTTACGGAGGCGACAACCATTTATGAATCATAGCTTTCAGCTTATCATCCGCTATCGGTTTAGCTATAAAATCATTGCATCCTGCCTCTTTCGCCGCTTTCCGGTCCTGCTCATAGGCAAAGGCACTTTGAGCAATGATAGGAACAGTGGCAGACAGCTCCCGAATGATTTTCGTTGCCTCCAATCCATCCAAATTCGGCATTTTAATATCCATCAGGATAAGATCGGGTTTCACCTCATCGAACATCGTGACAACCTCCATTCCGTCATGCGCACGAATAATCCGGTGCTCCTTACCTAAGATAGCCTCCAATAAATCAAAGTTACTGTCCGTATCCTCGGCAACCAAAATACAAGCATGCCGTGTATTTACAGCACTGCTCATACCTCCGCTCGTCTCATCATCATTCTTTTTCTCCGAATCTACACTCACGGATTCTGCAACCGTATACGGCAAAGTAAATGTAAACGTCGTTCCCTTACCAAATTCGGAGCTGACGGAAATCTTGCCCCCGAGACGTTCAACGATAGACTTACAGATAGATAATCCCAACCCAGTGCCCTGTGCATGATTGTTCAGCTTGGCAAAACGTTCGAACACACGACCCACTTTCTCCGGCTCAATTCCTGTTCCGGTATCCGTTACGTGGAAAACAATCTGGTTATCCACCAGCTTATAACCATAACTGATACTTCCTTCTTTCGTAAACTTAACAGCATTCCCAATCAGATTCGAAATCACCTGGAACACTCGATTCTTGTCCGTCTCAATCATCAGACTCTCGTCCGAAGACTCATAGACAAGGCTTACTCCCTGCGGAGTACGGAATATATGAGCATCGTACACTTCCCGGCAGAGATTATGGAGACTAGCCGGACCGAAGGAAAACTCGATGGTTCCCGATTCAATCTTCGAGAGATCGAGAATCTCGTTGATAAGTTGCAAAAGACGCTCGTTGTTCGCGTTTACGATGTTGTAGTACGTCTTTCGTTCTTCCGCATCATCACTTTCGGCAATGAGATGCGAGAACCCCACAATAGCATTCAGCGGAGTACGTATCTCATGACTCATATTGGCAAGGAAAGCTGATTTCAAACTATCAGACATTTCCGCTTTTTCCTTCGAAGACAGTAGCTCCCGCTTCATCATTTCCAGTTCCGTGACATCCCATTCGATACTGACGATGATAGGCGAAGACAGTTCGTCCCCATCCACCCGGATTTTCCGCTTGTCAAGGATAATCAGGTTTCCGTTCCGGTCCTTTCCTTCCACCGTCCAGTGCATACCTTTTCCGCTGGTGGCCACTTGAATATCCTCCTGTCTCTTCTTCTCTGCCACGATAGGCGGGTAGAAATCGAAGTCATTCTTACCGACAGGATCGTTCTTGTAAAGATCGCGGTTATAAGCCTCCCGGTTTCGGTAAATGTACCGGAAATCATTATTGATCTCCTTCACAACAATCCCCGCGGGGAGATTATTGATCGTCGTATCCATGATTTGATTCAGCCGTTTGATTTGGGCTTCATACCGAATCCGTTCGGAAATATCATGGGCAAACGACCAGTAACTTTCTTCACCGGAATCATTGGTGACGTTGTACATCGTACCTTCGTAAGCCAATATATCTCTATTGATTTTCGACGGATGGTGAGCCACAAAGTTACTGCTGCCACCGTGTATGACATCTTTGCAACGTTCGTTCCAAGCCTCTTGCGTAGGCATATCTGCGGCAACATTGTAAATCTTTAATTGACTGATGTCTTCGTTTTCTGAAATACCATGATTGTACAGGAAACGACGGTTAGCGAAGATAATCGTGCCATCGGGTCTGGCGGCAAAGATACTTTCTTTGGCATTGTTGATGGCATGAGTCAGTGTGTTGATGTCATTTCTGCGATGCTGTATATCCGTGATGTTCTGAATATACCCTTCGATGTTGAAACTACCGTCGGGGCGCTCTTCACGCAAATAAGTCTGGATACGCATATAGAAGATTTCTCCGTTCAGGCGAACTCGATAACTGATGCTCTCCATGTTGAGCTCTTTCTCGTTCACGTGGCACCATTCAATAAAACTCTGACGATCTTCTTCTACAATCAGTTCCACATATTTCTCAATGGCAAGGTTCTGCACACTTTCCTCACACAAAACGCCTGTATAACCCAAATAATGGAAAATATTCTGATTTGTATTGTATGCCCATTGTCCTATCTGGGCAATCTTCTGGATAGCCCTTAGAGTAAGATTCGCCTGCTCCAACCGACGCTTTACGTTACTTCTCTGCGTGATGTCACGATATTGGCAAAGCACCATGCCGTCATACGGAAACATGAGGCATTTGAAGTAGAAAATTTCGTCTTTCAGCACCAACTTGAAGTTCTTGCTGATGCTTCTTTGTTCTTCGAGTACAATCTGGAAGATGGGCATCACCCTCTCTTTTGTATATTCCGGTAAAAGCTCAAATATATTTTTTCCTAAAAGAATGTTTTCTTGCAGGAACCACAGATCACAATGAGGTTCAATGTCTACGCAGACGCCATGCCTGTCAACCAATAGCATTGTGTCTGCTGTCAGTTTCAGTATTCTTTGTGCGTTATTCGCATCATGTAATATTCTGTCCATGTCTGTTTTTTATTAGATGATAGAGACTTATGTCTTATAATTAAGGATAACAAAAGATAATAGCGTTTGTTCTTACTTTTCGGCGCGCTTCGCCTTTTCCCAAGCTCCGCTTCCTTTTTTCTTCTTCAGATATCGGATGCCTTTCAGCACATTGACATTCATAAATAAAAAGTAGTAGGGGATAAAGAGCAACTTGTTTTTTATCTGTTTCGTAGACAGGTAATATCCCCAATATCCCAATCCGTAAAAAAGAACCTGCATGGCAAGCAGCACTCCGTAAAATATCGTGGAACCACCCAACAGCAGAATCGCAATATTCAGCGGGAAGAGCGCAAACAACAGGAACGGAGTAATAGACCATCGCAATACCCGGTGCGACGTATATTGAAAGCTAAGTATCCCGTAACGGAAAGGATTCAGCAACGGACGAAGCCGCCAGATAGACTGCAATCCTCCCGCAGCGATGCGCACTTTTCGTTTTTCTTCTTCGCGCATATCTGCCGAACCACTTTCGATGGCATAAGCATTCGTACAATAAGCGATGGTGTAACCTTTCATTGTGATCCGGAGTGAAAGAATAAAATCGTCGAGCAACGTATCCGGCTCCATCGCTTCGAACAGCTCGTTACGCACGGCAAACAGTTCGCCTGCTGCTCCTACAGCAGAGTAGAGCCGTGCATCAAGTGCTTTCAGGGTTGATTCGTATTTCCAGTAAATACCTTCACCACCGGCAGCCGCCCCGTCTTTTGTCTGCACGGCAATCCGTTTTTCACCAGCCACGCAGCCCACTTTCGGATCCTGGAAAGCAAGCACGATTTCCCGTATTGCCTCCCGGTTCACCATCGTGTTGGCATCCGTAAAAACAACGAGTGGAGTATCCACCAACGTCATTCCACGTGTCATTGCAGCCGTCTTACCTTGCCGGAGCGGTTGGAAATGTACGGTCGCTTTCCCCTGCCAACGCGTCTGCAATCGTTCGTTCGTACCGTCATCGCTTCCGTCCGTCACCCATACGATGTGCAGCTTGTCCGCAGGATAATCCAGCTCAAGACTGTTTTCCATCTTCTCGTCCACTACATCTTCTTCGTTGAATGCCGTAATGAAGAGGGTAACTTCCGGCAGGTCTGCGTCCGATGCCGGCAACGAACGCTTCACAGGCTTCACGAAAAGCTCTTTCAACTTGACAAGAATATAAAGCACAATTCCGTAGCCCAAATAGGTGTAGAACACAACGAACAGGGCAAGCCAGAAAATAATTTCAAGGCAGAGGGTCATGGTTTCGTTCATAATTATATTTGTTTATTACTTCTTCTTTTTCTTTCTCTACGTTCCATCTTTTTTATTCGTTTATGCCCAAATAGCTTAACAGTTCGTTTTGCGTCCGGCCATTTATTCGATTCGTTTCTTCAACTCCGTCTTTTTATCCGAATCTTTCAGCATATTCACAAAGTAGTTGGCGTCCGCTTTGGCAGAAACATCTGTCGGATTCGCTTCATATCGTTTCACGAAATTCTCGGCGTGTTCCGCCAGGTATTTTCGGCAGTCGATATTTAGCATGAAGAAATCTTTATGGTCACCATAAGAGAGTCCTGTAACATCTTCATTTGATTTTATGCTTTCAATGTCCTCCATTTTAAGCCCGAAAATATTTACAGTCACGGAAGGGTAATAGAAAGGAGCGGAGTCCTCTCCATTCAGATTTAGTGTCAGTTTCCACGTGTGCGTATTTACCTGTTTGATTTCCGGTTTGCTGTGCAAACGATAGTAATAATATTCATAATATTCTTCCTGGTTGGTAAACCACATAGAGTCGTCACCATCTCGTCCGTATGTGTCGTTGAGCCATTCCAAGAAGTTCACCCAACCGGTATCTGTATTATGGGCACCTATAGAAATAGCTGCCCGCTCTTCTTTTGGATTTTCCATTTCCTTGAGAATAGCCGCCTTAATCATATCCGGATTTGTCAGCCCGCTACCTTCGGGTGGGTCATAGAAAGCTCTTTCGATCACTACTTGTTCAATATCTCCGTTTTCTTGAAATGGATAGAGTTTTGTAGCTCCGCTTTGTGCACACAGGGTTCTGATTTTATCATATCTCAAAGCCGCTTTGATATAATTTTTATCTCCATTAGGCTCTGCCAGCATTTTACAAGTTCGATTATTCAGTTTCTCACGTATCATGCTTTGAGCAACAGGAAATTGTGCCAGCAACTTATCTTCTGTTTTATCTTCGTCAGGTAGATTCAAGTCATGGAAAGCGATGCTTACTCCGTAATTCATCATTTCCTGCAAGTTGCCCCATACTAACATTGTCTTTTTATAAAAGCGGAAATAATCTCTTGTATATCCATTTTGTACCCATGTTTGTGTGTTCATTAAATCATCATCGGCAGCCACGGTAGTTCCGAAAGAGAAACGTACTTCCTGTCCGGTACCATTGGTGGTAGCTAATGTTTTTCCTAATGAATAATAATCAGGAGGCAAATCACCGTTTTGCAGATGAGCCAGATCGCAGTAGTAAATATAAGATAAAGGTTTGCCATGAATGGCAGCCCATGTATATGAAAAGGCTGAATGCATACAGTCGTCTTGTGTCATCAGAAACAGCCAATCTTTGTTATATTTCAATGTTGGTATTTCCGTATACAGATATCCTACCTGTCTGTCTGCTTTCAGGTGAATGGTTATTTCTATTTCTTTATCGGCTGTTTCATTACCGAACGGGTATATGAATTCCGTTTCGCAGATGACATCCCGCCTCTTTCCATTATCCTTGTTTTCATCCTCGTCTTTATCTCCTTGATATAGATTCAGTTTGCGGATACATCCCGACATAACTAAGCCAATAATTAAAAATAAAACGATACCGATATTGAGATTCTTGCACATAGGCTTTCCTTTCTTACTTCTTTTTTACTAGATTACTCTCCTCATCCTTATATTCCTTCTTTTGGGTGAACAGTCCTCCGATACCTTTTAATCTGCTGACGACACGCACCTTGAAACTATTGAACAAAGTTCCGTCGGCTCCCACCGTCCCATATCCGGTGACGGCACGCGCACGTCTTTTCCGTACAAATGCAATCTTTCCGAATTGCTTGAGCTGCAAAGCCAGATATCCGTCTTCACCGCGGATAATATCCGTGCGGATTCCCGTTTTCCTCGCACATTCCGTCCGGTAAGCAAATACCAGTCCGCGCACACTAAGCTCCGGACGCTTGAAAGACTGCAACCATAAATGCAAGTCGCGTGCAGCCTCATAGATTTTCAGCCCCATCCAAGAGTGATCCTTGTCGGGAATATAACTCCAAAGCGAGCTGACAGCCACTACACCCGGCTTTTCGAGCGCATCCACCATTGTTTCCACATACTTTGCCGGATACATCGTGTCAGAATCAATGTTGATATGATATTTTCCACGGGCATGGTTCAGTCCGCAAAGACGGGCAAAACCACAACTATGTTGCGTTTCCGTGAAATAAGGCACACCGCAAGCCTCGTAAATCTCCGCAGTGCGATCTTTCGATTCGTTGTCCACACCAATGATTTCTACAGGATATTTACATTTCATCTCGCTCAACGACCAGAGGCAGGCAAGCAGATGTTTTTCCTCATTGTATCCGATGAGTGATACAGTGACAAGCGGTTCGTTACTCTGCAATCCGGCCAGATTGCGGCGTACTTCCTCGATAACGGCTTGCGGAGCTTCCGCAAAAGGTTTCTCATAAACCTGTAAATACTTAGAATACCATTCCATAGATATTGAATGCTTTATTTGTTTTCATTAACCGGGATAATCAGGCTTTCAAATAGTTGTTTCCATTGTTCGGCAATATTTTCTATTCGGAAGCGCTGGACGTCCATACGCGCCTGCTGTCCCATTTTCTTACGTATATCTTCATTCTCTATTAAGTAAGAGATTTTCTCCGCCAGTTGTTCGATATTCCCGTCTTCTACCAGCAGACCGTCTTTTCCGTCGCTGATAATATCCCGCGGGCCGCAGGGACAGGTGAATGATACGGGCGGCACATGCCATTGCTTCTATAATAACCATTCCAAACCCTTCGAAACGTGATGAAAGGGCAAAAATTGAACTTTCACAGTACTTGTCGACAATATTGGAAACAGTAGGTTCCAATATACAACTGGCAGTGATTCCTAAAGAGTCAATTTGCTGTTGCAGTTGCTCACGCATACCGTCTCCGTAGATACGCAGTATCCAGTCGGGATGCTTTCTGGCAACGAGTTGCCAAGCCGGGATCAGGCGGTCGAATCCTTTCTGCGGAACATATCGCCCTACTGCTATTACCTGTTTATGGCTATTGTCAGATATTTGGTCGGGAAAAAAAGGAAGAGGGTTATGGATCACTTCAACATTATCCAGTTCCGTCCATTCCTGTGCATCCTCGTGGCTCAATACGATGAAACGTTTCAACTGGCGAAGTTGCCGGTATAACTGCTCTCTCCAATAATTGCTTACGATTGCCCGTAAGAATGCGGGCAGACGGCTGTTGCTGAAATCTCGGTAATTAGATTTGTTAAAGTGTATTTCACCCAACTTTGTGCTGCCGTCCGTCATCCGATTGATGAAATTGATGTCACGACGGAGCAGGGAGATAGTAATGTCCGGACGAATTTGGTGCAGACATTCGTTGAGTTTCTTTTTAAAACGTCCTTGTTTCGCAATATATTTAGGTAGTTTTTTATAGAATGACATTTCGTTCAATTCATCATAATCAATGTCAAGTTGATGAAGAGTGATGGACGGATGCAGTTCGTAGTACGGTTTCTTGCCCTTCCCGTCTGTGAGGATGATATGTATTTCATAACCAAACACTTCGGCGAAGTAATTTGCTTTCAGGGTCAATACTCGTTCCATGCCGCTAGGGTAGTAGAGGGCGGGGATGCAGTAGGCTATTTTCATGTTTATCAGAATATTGTTTGTTATTAATTGTGTTTTTGTTTATTTATCTTTGGTCTTTATGGCGTCGATCACTTTCTGCATTTGCGCCTTCCACGATAGCGGGCAGACCGATTCGCGTATCTCGGCAGGCGTCATTTTCAGCGTTTTCCGGAAGTCGATCAGTCCCTGAATATCCACCGGAGATTCGTCGGGTGCCACCTTCCATACATACGGCATGTGGTCGAAGTCGTCGTCGGTTTCCGAGTAAGTGAACGCGAAGCCACGTGCGGCATACTCGCGGTTTTTCAACGTTTTGATATACGTAATTCCGCTGCGGTGGCGTCCCAGGCTGCCAATGGCAAAATCAGCTTTTTCGAACATCGCATCCAGTTCGTCGCCATGCAAAGGACCATGCAGAAGAACATACGGTTCGAGATGGTTGTCACGGACAACAGGCAAGATCCCCGCCCGTTCCCGTTCGCCGGACAGCGGGCCTACAATATGGAAATATACTTTATATTCCGGATTGTTGCGGTAATAATCTGCCAATCCGCGCACAAGGCGGTCGAAGCCGTGCCAGTAGTGCACTTCCGCCACTCCGATCAAGTGCAACTCTTTCGAAGTGTCATTCTGCTGCTGCTTCATCGGAATCGCCTCAAAATCAATTCCGTTGGAGATGCGTATGGTGTTTCCGCCAAATATTTCTTCCGCATTGGAGAAAGTGACGATACCGTCCAGAGCCTTTGCGAGCTTGTGACGGAAACAGCGGTCGATGGCTAGATGAAATTTCATGGAACGGGTGACGTACTCCTGATCGTAAGGATAAGTAGGAATTTCCATCACCACTTTTGCGCCTGTACGTTTCAACGACTTCACCAGCCGGAGGGTGAACGGACTGGCATTGTGAAAAGAGCGCATATATACAAAGTCGATTCCTTCGTGGCGTGCATAGTCAAGAATAGGAGAGTAGTAGACACGTTTCCAAATCTTTGCGGCAAAGCCCGTGCCGAAATCAGCGATCACTTCGTCATCCACCATCCAACGCCGTTCGCCATAAGAGGTCACATCATAATGACACAAGCGAACATCCACTCCACAATCTTTGAGGGCTTTCACCTGATAACGTATCTTCTTACTAATTCCGTTGGCCTCATTGAAGCCGTGAAATATAAGGAAAAGAGCTTTCATTCTTATTTTCAGTATTCAATAATTGTTTATTCTGTTTTTTCTTTCTCAAACTGTTTTTTCTTCCTCAAACGATTTGGGCGATGATTTGTTTCCGGTATTCTTCTCCGGCATCCGCCACTTCGCTGCCAATGGCAGTTTCGTTGACATATTTTCGTTCCAGTTTCACTTTTTTATGGGCTCCCATCCGCCACCATTCATACTCTACGTCCACATGACCGACGTCGATGGCCTGATAGCCGGCTTTAAACAAATCGTAGGCCAACACTGTGGCTGCGGGGCCG
>OEIM01000471.1_pt1 | contig 15822 bp, 10 predicted proteins | sample 1538341 | NCBI WGS metagenome assembly OEIM01 (sample SAMN02324081, study PRJEB22366) | human gut metagenome | biome: human | place: Canada: Ontario | collected 2010-10 | reverse complement strand
TCCCAGAAAGCCTGCCGCAATAAGAACAAGCTCGGCTTCTACCTTGTATTCGCTGCCCTCAACAGGCTTCATTATCGTTCTGCCTGACTTAGGGTCTTTCTCCGGGGAGAGCTTTACAAGCACTGCGCCCTTAAGATTGCCCTTTTTGTCTTTGAGAAACTCCTTGACAGTTGTCTGATAAACTCTCGGGTCATGACCGAACACACCGATAGCTTCCTCCTGACCGTAATCTGTCTTGCAGACCATTGGCCACTGCGGCCATGGGTTGTTCTCAGCTCTCGTGTCAGGAAGCTTTGGCATCATTTCAAGCTGCAAAACGCTCTTTGCGCCATGTCTTACGCTTGTACCAACGCAGTCATTTCCTGTATCTCCGCCACCTATTACCATGACGTTCTTGCCCTTTGCGGAAATGTGGTTTTTATCCGTAAGACCGCCGTTCAGCAGCGCCTTAGTTGTGGATTTCAGAAAATCCACTGCAAAATAGATACCATTTGCATCTCTGCCCTCGGCTTTGATATCTCTAGGGTTTGAAGCACCACAACAAAGTATTACTCTGTCGAAGTCCTTGAGAAGCTCAGCCGCTGTGATATCCTTGCCCACATTAACGCCTGTGCGGAACTCGATGCCCTCTTCTTTCATTATGTTTATCTTACGCTCGATTATCTGCTTTTCAAGCTTCATGTTCGGTATGCCGTACATAAGCAGACCGCCCACTCTGTCCTCACGCTCGAAAACTGTTACACTGTGACCTCTCTGATTGAGCTGGTCAGCGGCAGCAAGACCTGACGGGCCTGAGCCTATAACAGCGATAGTCTTTCCTGTTCTTACCTTTGGCACTCTTGCTGAAGCATATCCGCAGGCATAGGCATTTTCGATAATGCCGTATTCGTTAGCCTTTGTGGTAACAGCGTCGCCATTAGCTCCGCAGGTGCAGGCTTTTTCGCAAAGTGCAGGACAAACTCTTGATGTAAACTCAGGAAAATTGTTCGTCATATGAAGTCTGTAATATGCCTGCTCCCAGTTGCCCTTGTATATAAGGTCGTTCCATTCAGGGATAAGATTGTTAAGCGGACAGCCTGAAAATGCGTTGCCTATCTTCATTCCTGCCTGACAGAACGGCACACCGCAGTCCATACATCTTGCACCCTGCTTTTGCTGCTCCTCCTTTGAAAGAGGAGTGTGAAATTCATTAAAATTCTTTATACGTTCCTCAACGGAGAACGCTGCTGCGTCCTCACGCTTATAGTCCATAAAACCAGTTGGCTTTCCCATATCTCAACTATACTTGCTTTCACGGCAAGTATATCCTCCTTTCGATTTTAAAAGTACAATATCTCATGTGCGCAGGCTTACTGCTTGCCGTTGATGATCTGATAGAATGCTTCTATCTGCGCCTGATCGCTGCTCATACCCTTTTCTTCCATTGAAGCTATAGCAGACATCATCTTCTTGTAATCGTGAGGGATTATCTTCTTGAACTTAGGCAGATATTCCTCAAAGTTATCAAGAATACGCTTGCCCTTTTCAGAGCCTGTTGCATCAACGTGCTGCTGGATAAGGTCTTTGAGCTGAATGATATCGTACTTCTCCTTGACCTCAGAGAAAAGTACCATTTCCTTGTTGAGTCTTGTGTAAAGGTGTCTGTCCTCGTCAAGAACGTAAGCTACACCGCCCGACATACCTGCCGCAAAGTTTTTGCCCGTCTTGCCGATAACTACCACACAGCCGCCTGTCATATACTCACAGCCGTGGTCGCCAACGCCCTCGACAACTGCCACTGCGCCTGAATTTCTTACGCAGAAACGCTCGCCTGCAACACCGTCGATGAACGCCTTACCGCTTGTTGCGCCGTAAAGTGCAACGTTACCGATAATGATATTATCCTCGGCTTTGAAAGTGGAATCCTTCGGAGGATAAACAACGAGCTTACCGCCTGAAAGTCCCTTGCCGAAATAATCGTTAGAGTCGCCCACAAGCTCGAGGGTCAAGCCGTTCGGGATAAATGCGCCGAAGCTCTGTCCGCCTGAGCCGTTGCAGACTATCTTGTATGTATCGTCAGCAAGTGTGTTATAATACTTTCTTGTTATCTCTGAACCGAAGATAGTACCGAATGAACGGTCTGTGTTCTTGACATTTACTGTGATAGACTTCTTCTCACCACTCTTAAGATTTTTCTCGAACTCCTTCATGAGTACCTTTTCATCAAGAGTGTTTTCAAGCTTGAAGTCATACTTGGATTTCTTGTTGTATTCTACCTTTTCTGAAACGTAATCAGAGTTGATGATATTAGAAAGGTCAACTTGTGCCGCAGTGCCTGTGATACCAGCCTTTGGCTTGATAAGGTCAATTCTTCCCACAAGCTCGTCAACTGTTCTTACGCCAAGCTTTGACATATATTCTCTAAGCTCGGAAGCCACAAATATCATAAAGTTCATTACATATTCAGGCTTGCCAGGGAACTTCTTTCTAAGCTCTGGGTTCTGTGTTGCAACACCAAATGGGCAAGTATCAAGATTACATACTCTCATCATTGCACAGCCGAGTGTTATCAGCGGAGCTGTTGCAAAGCCGAACTCCTCTGCGCCAAGGATCGCTGCGATAACAACGTCACGGCCTGTCATGAGCTTGCCGTCTGTTTCGATAACGACCTTGTTTCTAAGACCGTTCTTGATAAGGGTCTGATGTGCTTCTGCAAGTCCAAGCTCCCATGGAAGTCCTGCATTGTAGATAGAGTTTCTCGGAGCCGCACCTGTACCGCCGTCATAGCCTGAGATAAGGATAACACCTGCGCCTGCCTTTGCAACGCCTGCTGCAACTGTACCAACACCGCACTCAGAAACGAGCTTTACAGAAATTCTTGCGTTCTTGTTTGCGTTTTTCAGGTCATAGATAAGCTGAGCCAAGTCCTCGATAGAGTAGATATCGTGGTGTGGCGGAGGTGAGATAAGCGACACGCCAGGTGTGGAGTGTCTTGTTTTAGCTATCCATGGATAAACCTTTTTGCCAGGGAGATGACCGCCCTCGCCAGGCTTTGCGCCCTGTGCCATTTTTATCTGTATCTCATCAGCAGATGTGAGGTATCTTGAAGTTACACCGAAACGTCCCGAAGCCACCTGCTTGATAGCTGAACATCTGTCCTCAGAAGTACCCTTTGTGAGAAGTCTGTCAAGGCTCTCACCGCCCTCGCCTGAGTTTGACTTGCCGTGAAGTCTGTTCATTGCAATAGCAAGTGCTTCATGAGCTTCCTGCGAGATAGAGCCGTATGACATAGCGCCCGTCTTAAATCTTCTTACAATAGAATCAACGCTCTCAACTTCCTCCAGTGGAACAGGATTTTCAGCAAAGTTGAAATCCATAAGACCTCTGATGTTCACAGGGTCCATTTCCTCAGAGATAAGCTTTGAATACTTCTTGTATGTTTCATAGTCACCAGTCCTTGCAGCCTGCTGGAGCAGATAGATAGACTGAGGATTGTAGAGATGCTCCTCCTTGCCGCTTCTGAACTTGTGGCTTCCTCTTGATTCAAGCTCTGTGTCTGTGCCAAGTCCAAGAGGGTCAAAGGCTGATGTATGAAGTCTGTCAACGTTTTTCTCGATGTCAGATATTGTGATACCGCCTATTCTGCTGACAGTACCTGTGAAATACTTGTTTATAACGTCCTGACCGATACCGATAGCCTCGAATATCTGTGAGCCTTGATATGACTGTATAGTAGAGATACCCATTTTTGAAGCTATCTTTACGATACCATGGAGAACAGCCGCATTATAATCGTCAACAGCGGCATAGTAATCCTTATCGAGAAGGTCGTCAGCAATAAGCTCGTGGATAGTTTCCTGAGCAAGATAAGGGTTGATAGCGGAAGCGCCATAGCCAAGCAGTGTTGCAAAGTGATGAACTTCTCTAGGCTCGCCGCTTTCAAGGATAATAGCAAGAGATGTTCTCTTCTTTGTAACAACAAGGTGCTGATGAAGTGCTGATACTGCAAGCAGTGACGGGATAGCAAGGTGGTTCTCGTCAACTCCCCTGTCTGAAAGGATAAGGATATTTGCGCCCTCGCTGAACGCCTTGTCTGCTTCTATATAAAGTCTGTTTATAGCCTTTTCAAGTCTTGTGTTCTTATAATAAAGTATAGGGATAACAGCTACCTTAAAACCAGGAATGTGCATATTCTTTATTTTAAGGATATCTGTTGAGGTAAGGATAGGGTCGTGTATCTTCATTACCTTGCAATTTTCAGGCTTTTCTTCAAGAATGTTGCCGTCCTCACCAATATAGACAGTTGTGGAGGTAACTATTTCCTCTCTGATAGCGTCTATAGGCGGATTTGTTACCTGTGCAAAGAGCTGTTTGAAGTAGTTGAACAGTGGCTGAGGCTCTTTTGAAAGCACCGCAAGCGGGCTGTCTGTACCCATAGCGGCAATAGACTCAGAGCCGTTCTTTGCCATTGGCAGGATAGATGTCATAACGTCCTCATAGGTATAGCCAAAAGCTTTCTGAAGTCTTTGTCTTTCCTCGTAGCCGTGTTCCTCTACCTTGATGTTTGGTATCTTAAGGTCTTTAAGTCTGACAAGGTTGCTGTCAAGCCACTCGCCGTAAGGCTGCTTTGAAGCATAGTATTCCTTAAGCTCGTCATCGTCGATAACTCTGCCCTGAACAGTATCAACAAGAAGCATTTTGCCTGGGCGAAGTCTCTCCTTTTCAACGATATTGTCTGACGGGATAGGAAGTGCGCCAACCTCAGATGAAAGGATAAGATTGCCGTCCTTTGTGATATAATATCTTGACGGACGCAGACCGTTTCTGTCAAGGACTGCACCCATGATATCTCCGTCAGAGAAAAGGATAGAAGCAGGTCCGTCCCATGGCTCCATCATAGTTGCGTAATACTGATAGAAGTCTTTCTTAGCCTGACTCATCGTACCGTTGTTATCCCATGGCTCAGGGATCGTTATCATGACAGCCAGTGGCAGATCCATTCCACTCATGACCAAAAATTCAAGTGTGTTGTCGAGCATTGCAGAGTCAGAGCCTTCTGTGTTTACAACAGGTGTGACCTTATCAAGGTCGCCCTTCAAATGCTCAGACTTCATCGTTTCCTCACGAGCGAGCATTTTATCAGCATTGCCTCTGATAGTGTTTATCTCACCGTTGTGAACGATCATTCTGTTAGGATGCGCCCTCTGCCAGCTTGGGTTTGTGTTGGTAGAAAATCTTGAATGTACCATAGCGATAGCAGACTCGTAGTCCTTATCCTGAAGGTCAGGGAAGAACTTTCTGAGATCCTGCACAAGGAACATTCCTTTATATACTATAGTTCTGCTTGAAAGTGATACAACGTAGGTGTCCTCATTTGACTGCTCGAACACACGTCTTGCAACATATAGCTTGCGGTCAAAGTCAAGACCCTTTTTAACGCCCTTTGGACGCTTGATGAAGCACTGCATTATGGCAGGCATACACTGGGCAGCTCTCTTGCCAAGCACCTCAGGCTTTGCAGGAACGACTCTCCAGCCAAGGATCTCCAGGTCCTCTTTTTCGGCGATTATCTCAAACATCTTCTTTGCCTGATTTCTCGCAAGCTCGTTCTGTGGGAAGAAGAACATACCAACGGCATAATCTCTCTCCTCGCCAAGCGTGATCCCAAGCTCAGCGGCGGCGATCTTCTTGAAGAATTTATGTGAGATCTGAAGCAGGATACCTACTCCGTCACCTGTTTTGCCCTCTGCGTCCTTACCAGCACGATGCTCGAGCGTTTCAACGATAGTCAGCGCATTTGCAACAGTATCGTGGCTCTTTTTGCCCTTAATGTTCACAACAGCACCTATTCCGCAGTTATCATGCTCGAATTTCGGTGAATACAGGCTTTTTACATTAGTCATATCCTCCATGCGTTCCATTTTTATCACCCTTTCCTGCCAAACTGTAAAAAAAATTATAGCTTATCGTTCAGCAACGTATGTTATTTCACGGCTCATAGCCGATTTTTAGCTGTTTTTAACAAAAGATTTGCAGGAAGAAATTAAAATCCTGCAATCCTGCATAAGTGCAAACAAACTCAAAGCGTGGTTTTTCGCACAAATGCAAGAAAATAGCCTTTTGCCGTCTTTTTTGACGGCTTAATCATTATAACACACATTACAGCAAAATGCAAGAGCGAATGATAAAACTTGCATAAAATCATTATTAATTTTTAGTTAATCGGTATACATATATAACTTATGGTTTCATATCGTTTTCCTAGGTAAACCTTGCAAACTAACGCAACAACGCTCTTTTCAGCTTATTTACAGCCATTTTCAGCGGAGAATCGTACTCTTTGTAAAAATGCTGATAATCCTTAGAATTGTTCCAGTCACCACCCCATTTCCAGCTGTGACGCCTGAAAATGCAATAGCAAAGGTCTGTTCTGTCAATCTTGTGATCAAAAGCCTTGTCACGGTCTGCATACTCTGTAGCATTGGCAGGCATGACCTTATTCCCCACTATATAAGGATTTATAAGGGGGTTTATGTCTATCGCCCTGCCGTAGCTGTGAGCCGAAATAGTATTGGTACCAGCCACCACCCTATAGTTGAAAGCAGAGGAATTGTTATCCGCCATTGACCTTTCATCATCAGCGTCATACTCATCCACGAGCCTGATTTTTTCTATCTCATAACAGCCCTCGAAAAGTTCATAGAAGATATCCAGAACCTCCTGCGCAAGCTTTCTCGCCACGATAAGCTCCCCCGACTGCACCTTATGCTCAAAGTCATAATATCTCACACGCAGATAGGCAAGGTCGCCCAGCTTCACATGGGGATTTTCCTTATAGGAAACGCCTTTGATACGCTCTATCACCTCGTTTGGAAGCTCCTCAGCCGTAAAGCCCTCTCTGTATAATATCTTTTCCATAAAAAACACTCCTTACAAAAAGCGGTCAAGGCATGATACCTTGACCGTCTTTATTATTTATCCGCAGACTTGTAGTACATAACAACAGGCGTACCGTAAGGCACGTTGTCATAAACATATTTGGCGTCGTCATAGCTCATATTTATACAGCCGTGAGAGCCGTTGTATTTGTATATCTCACCGCCGAAATATCCGCCTCGCCACGTTGAATCGTGAAGACCTATTCCACAGAGAGAAACGTTGTTCCAGAAGTTGCACTTTGTATCCCACTCGTCGCCGTCGGCATTTGTGTCTTTCATACGCTTGTTGGTCTCCTTTGACCACAGCTTATAAACACCAGGGAGAGTTGTTCTCGCCTCAGATGTGGTCTGACCTGAAACTATATAGGTATCGAGCTTTTTCTTACCCTTTTCATAATACCACAAGTGCTGGTCGGTAAGGTCTATCTCAATATAAGTGTCGCCTATATCATCGTCCTTGCTTCTCGCAGACTCAACGCCTGTAAAGTCAAAATAACCGGTACTGTAATAGATAGGGTCCACCTTGTCAACGCTCTCGCCATTTTCAAGCATATCCACAAGATCGTCACAAGTCTTTTCCTGATCTATCCCCCAGCCGTATTTAGCATCGGAGCTTGTCGGCACGATTATGTCGCCCTGCAAAGTGGCGTGGAATTTTCTCTTAGTATTATATGTATCATACTTCTTTGCGAGCTTTTCCACATACTCCATGGCTTTCTTTCTGTCCACAGTGTAGCTTCCGTCATCTTTGAGCTTTATCATCTTCATAAGCTCCTCGCCCGTGAGAGTTTCTGTGGTGTAGTCAAAATCGTATGTGACAGAAAGCTGGAAAACATCATTTCGTTTCTTGCAATCGTCCTCAAGGTCTGCGCTCTTCACCTTTGGAAGAGAATAACAACCTGTGTCCTTGTCAAGCTCAACGCTAAGCTCACCTGCCGCCACGCTTTGCGTAACACAAGCTTCAAGCTTTTTCATATCGGTTATCTTGTTTCCCTGCACCTCAGGGGTGATAACATAAGCCGTCTTATCCTCGTTAAGACCAAGCTTTGCATCGGCAGATTCAACATCGCCCCAGTTTGCTTTCTCCACAAGCTTCTGAAGCTTCTCAACATCAAATGTGATGTCCTCATTAAAACTATAGGTGGAGTTCTGTATAAATCCAGAGAACCATGTTTTTCTGTTCACGCTGTCATAGATCTTCTGAAGCTCGTCCTTGCCGCTTAGTCTGTAATCAAAATCAGCCGTCTTGAAAACAACAGGCGTGCCGTCGATAGTTTTGACCGTAAGCTCATAAGGCATATCGTTCACCCCGAGCAGGTCGCAAGCCTGTTCAAATGTCCTTCCGCCCACGTCAATGCCATTCACTGTTGTGCCGCTCAGAAATCTGTTGCTATAGTAAGCTCTTCCAATGAAATATCCTCCGCCCACAACTATTATGATAGCCGCTGCTGCAGTGCCGCAGATAATGCCGATATTGTTGCGTTTTTTCTTTCTTTTCTTATTCTTTGACGAACCTTTGACAGAGCTGTTTTTCTTCACAGATGTCGCAGGCTTTTTCGTTATCTTTGTGGAATTTTCCGTCATCAATTATCCTCCTGTACAAAATGACGTTCGGCATTTGCCGACAATGTATCAAGAATAATTATATCACGCTTTTTTCCTTTTGTCTATAGGATAGGCTGAAAAATTTGTCACAAAAAGAATGCCGGATATTCTCATTTAATGTACAAATAAACGTACTGCAAACAAACTACACGCAAACACCGTAAAAAAATATCGGGCAGATAACTCCACCCGATACAATATCAGTCTTTTATATACTTGTTCTTGACCTCACTGTAGGTCTTGCAGAAGCGGTCATGGGAGATATACGCTCCCCAGCTCATGTTATCGTCCACCTGAGGGTCCATAACATATACCTGACCGTTTATCGTTACCTCCACCCACATATGATAGCCATAACCGCCTGCCGCCATAGCGGTCTTGCCGTCAACGGTCTTTGCGTCAAAGCCTATGTAGTTGAGCATTGCAGCGTAAACGTAAGAATATTCTGTGCAAGTGCCGTAACCGTCCTCAAGAACAGCCTTGACAGGATTTGCCCAGCCGCCGTAATCGTAGACCGTGTTCTTTATAATATAATCGTAGCAAGCCACAGCCTTTTCGTAGTTTGTCATATCATCTGATATTATCTTATGGAGATATTTCAGAAGTATCTTTTCTTCCTTTGCGCTGAGCGTCGCCTTTGGATCAAGCACTGCAGAATTAAGTCGCTGTGCAGGGGTCTTGCCGTTGTCGACAACAGGCGCAGTGATTGTAGTTGTAACAGGCTTTTTAGTTGTTGTCACCTTAGCGGTGGTGGTCTTTTTCTTGGTAGTAGTCACCCCAGGCGTTGTGGTCGTAACAGGGGCAGTTGTTGTTTTTGCAGTGGTAGTAGTTTTTGCAGTAGTAGTTTTCACTGTTGTAGTCTTTTTTGTAGCCTTTGAAGCAACAGTATCGCTGTCAGTAGTGCTGACAGGGACGGAAGTAACAGCAGAAACCTTTGTTTCAGACTTTGAAGCCTGCTGAGTTTTCTTTGTCACAAGGCTTACTGATATGCTAAGCTTTGTGTCAGCGGAAGTCACGCTCTGCACTGCGGTCACTGACGCTGGCTTCTGTGATATTACAGAGGTCGTTACGCTCTCTGATCTCAAAGCTGTTTCGGAAGCTGACTTTGTTCGCTTTTTGCAATTTTTACAGCCTTTACAGCCTCGGTCTGAGAATTTTTCGCAGTTTCCTTGACGGCTGATGTTGTAAGAACAGTTGTGATATCCCCGATCTGCTCAGATGTTTTCTTGTCAGAAACAGCAGAAATGACCTTTGCATTTTCAGGCGGCATGACTGCACATGGCTGGATAACGTTTTTATCAAGTGTCGCAAAAGTCACAGCAGATACTGTCACAACTCCGCAAGCACAGCCACACAGCGGGATATTCCCGACTTCAAATAACCCAATTCAGAACGCTCCTTTCAAATGTGATAAACTAAACCATATTATAATGAATAAGGTTACAAAAGTCAAGGGGCATTGTAATCAAATTGTAATTTTCAAGCCGATTTTTCGTTCGTTTATGAAGTTTATATGAACGTCAGGTTACAACCATTGTACATTTTATATCCCAGGAACGACAATAAGGGTTCTATTTTTATCACTTTTAACAAATTTCGCAAAACTTTTATTAATAATACCGAAAAACGGACACCTGCGATACAAAAGCCCATATTTTCCACGATATTTTACATATCTATCCACAAAATCACCCACGCAAAAAAAGAACGCAGGCACAAGCCAGCGTTCCCTTTTTGAAGTATATGAAGTATATATGGAGAAAAAAGTATATGTGTAAATTTCATCTTTTTGTCTTTCTCTTACTGTATTTATATGATACTCCGCCAATGTGACAGTTTTATGATAGTGTGCTGAAAACTAATACACAAAAAAATAAGTGCAAAAAAACGCCTGCCATATGACAGACGTTTTCTCTTAGTTTAAGTAAATTACTCAGCCTGAGGTGCTCCTACAGGGCAAGTACCTGCGCAAGAACCGCAGTCGATGCACTCGTCAGCGTTAATAGCACACTTACCGTCAGCCTCGGAGATAGCTCCTACTGGACATGCGTCCATGCAAGCGCCGCAGCCGATGCACTCATCACTAATCTTATAAGCCATTTTCACAGACCTCCTTGCATAAATTCTACAAGTATCATATCAAATACTATACTTATATAATAACACATTTTCTGAAAAAATCAAGAGGTTTTCGGCATTTCATAAAAATTTCACATAGATTTTAAGTGATTTTTCAGTTAGTATTTACTAATCAGCTAAATGCTTGCCAATTCCTGCTGTGAGATAAGTGCAAATCCTGCTTCACTCAAAGCTTCCAGAGCGGCTGTAACGTTCTCCACTCTAAGGATAAGATAAGCCGTGTTTTCCTTAGTGTTTATGAATGCAGAATACATATACTCAACGCTGATGTTGTCATTGTAGAGAGCTTTCATTGCTTCTGAAAGTCCGCCTGGGCGGTCATTTATCTCCACTGCAAGCACCTGAGTGGTAGTAACGGAAAAGCCCTCTGTCTTCAAGGCTGAAACTGCTTTTTCAAAATCGTCAACGATAAGTCTGAGAATACCGAAATCCTTTGTGTCAGCAAGGGACATTGCACGGATATTCACATCATTATCCCCAAGTATTTTTGTAACGGCAGACAATCTGCCAGGTCTGTTTTCAATAAAAACCGAAAGCTGTTTTACTGTCATAAAATTACCCCCTGTCTTTTAGACAAGCTTTCTCTTGTCGATAACTCTTACTGCCTTGCCCTCAGAACGTGGAATGCTCTTTGGCTCAACAAGTCTTATCTTCGCCTTGATGCCAAGGATATTATGGATATCGTTTGATATCTTCTTTTCAAGATCCTCGATAGACTTGACAGTATCAGAGAACATATCGTCATTAAGCTCGACTCTTATCTCGAAAGTATCAGAATTGTTCACCCTGTCAACGACTATCTGATAGTTAGGGCTTGCTTTTGATATCTTAAGAAGCACTGACTCTATCTGTGATGGGAACACGTTTACGCCCTTAATGATGAGCATATCATCGCTTCTGCCCATTGGCTTGCACATTTTGACGAGAGTTCTGCCACATGAGCATTTCTCTCTTGTAAGAATACAAATATCTCTTGTTCTGTATCTCAGCAGAGGGAAAGCTTCCTTTGTGATACTTGTGAATACAAGCTCACCCTTTGAGCCTTCAGGAAGCACCTCTCCTGTGTCAGGGTCGATTATCTCTGCGATAAAGTTGTCCTCATTGATGTGCATACCAGACTGTGCTTCGCACTCGAAAGCTACGCCAGGACCGCTTGTTTCTGTCAGACCATAGATATCGTAAGCCTTGATACCAAGAAGCTTCTCTATCTCATGACGCATTTCCTCCGTCCAAGGCTCAGCACCGAAGATACCAGCTTTGAGCGTAAGCTCCTCTGGCTTTATGCCCATTTCCTTTACAGTTTCACCTATATAAGCGGCATATGACGGAGTACAGCACAGGATAGTAGAACCGAGATCCTGCATGAACTGTATCTGTCTTTCTGTGTTTCCTGATGACATCGGCAGTGTAAGACAGCCCACCTTATGAGAGCCGCCGTTAAGACCTGCTCCGCCTGTAAAAAGTCCATAGCCGTATGCAACGTGGCAAACGTCGTCTTTTGTTCCGCCTGCGGCAACTATAGCTCTTGCACAGCAATTTTCCCAAAGGTCGATATCATGCTGAGTGTAGAAAGCCACAACTCTCTTGCCTGTGGTTCCGCTTGTGGAATGTATTCTCACGCACTCTGAAAGCGGCTTTGCAAGCAGACCGTAAGGATAAGCCTCACGCAGATCAGCCTTTGAAAGGAACGGCAGCTTGTGCAGGTCCTCAATGCCGTGGATATCATCAGGCGTTACGCCCTTTTCTTCCATAAGCTTCTTGTAGTATGGCACATTGTCCCAGACGTGCTTGACCTGTTTGACAAGTCTTTCGCTCTGGAGCTTTTTCATGTCCTCGTGTGCCATGCACTCGATCTCTTCGTTCCAATATTTTCCCATTGGAACACACCTCCTGTTAAAATGGTTTCGGTCATATTACTCGGGTATCAACTTTGCACAAGTATCATACGCCGTACATTTCTTCAAGCATCTTAATGCCTGTTTTCGTTTTGAACACCTTGTCACGGAAGCTTTTTATGCTCTCTTTGGAAAGGCTGTCCTCGAAAGCGTTCACAAGGAAATCGGCTTCCAAGAGTATCTGCCAGTCAAGCCCCTGGGCGCCCTCATAGGTGTGATGATGTGCGATAAGAAAGCACACCCTGTCTATGATATCCTCGTCAAAGTCAAGCTCTGTGAGCATTTTCCGTGCAGGCTCAGGACCTAACTGTTCCTGAAGCTTTCCGCCGCAGTGACCCTTGCCGTATCTCTCCTCCGCAGGCTTTATGCCTATATCATGCACCACCGACGCAACGTCAAGGCAGTACATAGTGCGGATATCAAGCCCCTCTGCCCTGCCGATAACACGGGCAAAGGTATGCACCTTTATAAAGTGCTGTATACGCTTAGGGTCGCCGCTGAAAAACTCGGTCATTTTTATGATAAGACCGCTTATCTCGTCCATTATTTTACCTCTCTGCCGAGAGCGAACGCCTTTTTATTCAGTTCAAGGAACTTTGCAGGAACACAGTTTTCAAGAGCCTTCTGCCAAACGTCCTCGTCAAAAGCCATTTTAGTTGACACAACGCCCATGAGAACAACGTTTGAAGCCTTTGCAGTACCAGCCTGCTCCGCAAGTGCCAGTGCGTCAACAGCGATAACGTCAACGCCCTCTGCTTTAAGCTTGCCTATGATATCCTCAGGATAAACAGCCGCACCTGTGATAACAGGCATTGGGTCTATCTGCTGAGTTGAAGTGATGATATGTCCGCCCTTCTTGAGATATGAAACATATCTTGCGGCTTCAAGCTGTTCAAAGCTGATGATGATATCAGCTTCGCCTTTTTCAACTACAGGCGAGCATACCTCGCTGCCGTACTTAACGTATGTAACAACAGAGCCGCCACGCTGGCTCATTCCGTGTACCTCGCTGACCTTGACATCAAACCCCTGTGAGAGAAGCACGTTTCCTATTATTCTTGACGCAAGCAGTGAACCCTGTCCGCCTACGCCCACTATCATAATTGATCTTGTTTTCATTATTTACACCTCGAAATATATGTTATCATTAGTCGCATATCGCACCCAGCTTACACATTTCCTTGCATATGCCGCAGCCTACGCACTGTGTATGGTCGATAACGCACTTGCCGTCATGGATAGATATAGCAGGACAGCCTATCTTCAGGCACTGCTTACAGCCAACGCACTTATCCTTGTTTACCTTGAGTGGTGGATTGTGCTTTACATATTTAAGAAGTGCGCATGGACGTCTTGAAATAATAACGCTTGGTTCTTCCTTGGCAAGCTCTTCCTTGATAACAGCCTCTGTTTCAGCCATGTGATATGGATCAACGACTCTTACGCTCTTGATACCAAGTGAATGGCAGAGCATTTCAAGGTCAACGGCATAAGCAGGGTCGCCCTTAAGGTTTTTACCAGTTGTAGGGTTCTGCTGATGACCCGTCATACCTGTGATAGAGTTATCGAGAATGATAACAGTTGAATTTGTGGAGTTATATGCAACGTTCACAAGACCTGTCATACCGCTGTGCATGAATGTAGAGTCACCGATAACGGCAACAGACTTCTCAGCCTCTGCACCTCTTGCCTTGTTAAATCCGTGAAGTCCGCTGATAGAAGCACCCATGCAGATAGTTGAATCCATAGCACAAAGCGGTGCTGTTGCGCCGAGAGTGTAACAGCCGATATCGCCTGATACCATAACGCCCAGCTTATGCAGGCAATAGAACAGACCTCTGTGAGGACATCCCGGACACATAACAGGAGGTCTTACAGGCACGTTATCCTCAAATGTGATATACTCAGTCTTCTCGCCAAGTATCTTTTCAGCAACGATAGTCTGTGATATCTCGCCCATAAGGCTGAACAGTTCCTTGCCGATAACGTTCACGCCGTTCTTTTTGCAGTGTGTTTCGATAACATCGTCAAGCTCCTCGATTACATAGACCTTTTCGCACTTTGCGGCAAAGTCCTTTATTATCTGAATTGGCATTGGGTTTACGATACCGAGTTTGAGATATGAAGCCTTGTCGCCCAGAGCCTCTTTAGCATACTGATATGAGATACCGCTTGTGATAACGCCTATCTTTGTATCGTTCATCTCTACCTTATTGAGCGGTGAAGTTTCGGCATAATCAGCGATAGCTTTCATTCTTGCTTCAACGATAGGGTGACGGCGGATAGCGTTACCAGGCATCATAACATACTTCTGGATATTCTTTTCATATGGGATATTCTCCCTTTCCTCTCTCTCGCAAAGCTCAACGGCTGACTGAGAGTGAGAAACTCTGGTGGACAGTCTTACGATAACAGGAACATCGAACTTTTCAGAAAGCTCGAAAGCAGCCTTAGCAAACTCCTTGCACTCTCCTGAATCGGAAGGCTCTATCATCATTGTCTTAGAAGCGATAGCATGGTGACGTGAATCCTGCTCGTTCTGTGACGAGTGCATACCAGGGTCATCGGCGACAGCTATTACCATACCTGCCGTTACGCCTGTGTAGCCTGCTGTGTAAAGAGGGTCAGCAGCAACGTTAAGACCAACGTGCTTCATTCCGCAGAAGCTTCTTGCACCGCCTATAGAAGCACCAAGAGCCACTTCCATTGCCACCTTTTCATTAGGCGCCCACTCAGCATATACCTCGTCATATTTTGCAACAGCTTCTGTTATCTCAGTTGACGGAGTACCAGGGTAAGATGATACAACCTTACAGCCTGCCTCATACAGACCTCTTGCAAACGCCTCGTTTCCAAGCATTAGTTTTTTCATACAATAAATCTTTCCTTTCACTGCACCGACCATTTTTTCGTGGTCGGTAGAAATAAACAATAATTAAAATAGACATAAGTAATTATACCACAAATTTCACCAAAATGCAACAACTTTTTTGATTTAAAGCACCAATAGAGCGTTATAAAAAGTTTGCTTACGGCAATTTTGTCAGTTTGCATAAAATATCAAGGGAGCTTCTGTGCAAAAATTTATGCCAGCTTACACGTTTTGAGCAACAAAAAATAAATCGCCGCCAGGCGATACCATAATTCCTCATTCCTCACTCTTAACACTCCTCATTCCTCATTCTTACCTCCTCACTTGTTTAAAAAATTGTACTTGAAAAAAGAGCATAAATGTTGTATAATAACAAGGTATCCGTATATGCACG
>OEIM01000436.1_pt1 | contig 16435 bp, 16 predicted proteins | sample 1538341 | NCBI WGS metagenome assembly OEIM01 (sample SAMN02324081, study PRJEB22366) | human gut metagenome | biome: human | place: Canada: Ontario | collected 2010-10 | reverse complement strand
CAGCCGCTACATTATGGCTCAACCGTTTCCTAACGACTGGCTTGATTCCGCGTGCGAGCTGTATAATCCTGCCGTTTCAATTGAGAACAGCGAGTTAAAGAAGTATATTTTCGAAGAAATTAAATATAATTTAAGTGTTGCCGAGGAACTTCTCGACAACTCAAAATCATCATTGTATGAAAGCGACGAACTATATGAAAAATACTCGCATATGCTTGATGATGACACGGCAATACTCAATCGGATAAAGTCAGCGCTCAACGACACTTGGGACGATTTAAAAGATGCTCTGCTTAATGCGTCATTCGGCAGAATGCCTTACAAACGAAATTACACAAGCGATTCAAAGGCTGTTATTTCAGCAAACAGAGATATGTTTAAAAGCATTATCACAAATGACTGCGCCTCGCTTATGAAAACAAGTGCCGATGTTTTCGCACAAGATAACAAAAAGCTTTTTCCTATTGTTACTTTGCTTTGCTCAATTGTTAAAGAATTTAACTCACGGCTTTTGGGAGAAAAAAACGAGATTAATAAATATTCGTTTTCGGATATTGAGCATTTTGCGATTGATTTGCTTTTCGCAAAGGCTGAAAACGGCGAGGTTTGTGTAACCGACTTGGCAAAGGAATATCAGAATAATTTCTATGAAATCCTTGTTGATGAGTATCAGGACACAAATTCCGCGCAGGATAAGCTGTTTGAAACAATTTCGAACGGTAAAAATCGATTTATGGTTGGCGATGTTAAGCAAAGCATTTATCGCTTTAGGCTTGCCATGCCGCAGATTTTCAATTCAAAGCGCGATACATATACATTATATAATGAAATTTCCGACTCGGTTAAGCAAAAGATTTTTCTTGATATGAACTTCCGCTCGCGCAGTGACATATGCAGTTATTGCAACTATTTGTTTGCACAGCTGATGTCAAAGCGCGTTGGCGAAATGGATTATGACAGCGCAGAATATCTCAATTACGGCGCAAATTATGATAAAACCTCCGTGCCGTCTGCCGTTATCAGAATTTGCGACTGTCCCGATGGTGAAAATAAGGACGAATACGAGGCGTACCAAATTGCGCATTTGATTAATGAAAAAATCAAGAATAAAGAACAGGTCAAGGACGGAGATTCATATCGCAATATAAATTACGGTGATTTTGCCGTGCTTTTCAGGTCCGCAAAAAACAGTATTCCGATTTATTCAAGAATTTTTGAGGAATGCAATATTCCGGTTGCTGCAGGCAACAAAATCAATCTTTTTGAGAATAACGAAATTTCTATACTACTTTCGTTAATAAGGGTTATTGACAATCCTATTCAGGATGTGCCTTTGCTTGCAACGCTTATGTCGGTGTTTTACGGATATACGCCGGATGATATTGCAAACGCAAGGCTGATGCGCTCCGCACCAAATTTATATTCATCAATTGTAGCCGACAAAGAGCATTTCGCTAAATTTCTCGACGACCTAAACGCCTACAGAAAAGCGGCGGCAACCATGTCGGTTGAGTCATTCATAAGATATATAATTGAAACTGCATCTTATATATCTCTTATATCCGCTATGGGCAATGCCGAACAGCGCAAATTGAATATTATGCGCTTTTTACAAATCGCTAAAAATTTTGACAGCGGCAGTAATGTAGGATTGACGGCTTTTGTAAGATATGTAGACAGTATTATTAATTCAAAGCTTTCCGTTGAAAGTGCAGATATTAACCACAGCGGTGAGCAAAGCGTTTTACTTATGTCCGTTCATCATTCAAAGGGTCTTGAATTTCCTATTGTGATTCTTGCAGGCAGTGAAAAACAGTATAATACTTTTGATTTAAGTGCGCTGACTCAACTTAATTCAAAATGGGGAATAGGGCTTAAAGTTAATAATGAGGAGCTTTTATGCAGATATAATTCTCTGCAATATACATGCATAAAAAGTGTCAATTTCTATGCATCAATGAGTGAAAATTTGAGGGTGCTTTATGTTGCCGTAACGCGTGCCAAAGAGCAGTTTATTACATTTGCAACATTTAAAAACGGGACTTATGCCGACCATATTAATAAACTGTCGTCAAAACTTTACTGTAATAAAATCATTCCGCTTTCCGTTAAGGGCATTAACAATGACGGCGATTTGATTTTACTTTGCGCACTTTTGCACAAGGACGGCAAAATACTCCGTGATTGCTGTGAAAATGATATTAAACCTTTGCACAACGGTTTCGATTTTAATTTGGACATTCAGGTGATTTCGGGTGAAATCGAAAATACATCGGATGAGCAAACGGATGTAAAGCCGAATGACGAACTTGTCGAACAAATCAGAGAAAAACTCACTTTTAAATATGAGCGCAGTGAGCTTGCCTCGTTTGCATCAAAAAGAACCGCATCAACGCTTGACGAAAAGGAGCAAAGCTACAGATTTTTTGCAACAAGCAAGCCGGCGTTTCTTAATGAAAGCGGTATGACAGCCGCCGAAAAAGGAACGGCTATGCACGCATTTATGCAATACTGCGATTATTCAAATGCAAAATCTGACTTGGAGAGCGAAATAGCACGCCTGACCGATAACGGTTATATTATGCCCGAGCAGGCAAAATCACTCAGCAGAGATAAATTGAAAACACTTTTTGAAAGCGATTTTGCTTCAAGAATGTTTAACGCAGACAAAATTTACAGAGAAATCAAAGTTTCATCATATGTTCCCGTTAACCAAATCGAGGATACTCAATATACCGATTCAGTGCTTATTCAGGGAATAGCCGACTGCGTATTTGAGGAAAATGGTGAACTTGTTCTTGTCGATTATAAAACTGATAGGGTAAGCAGTGAGGAAGAACTGCTTGATTTGTATAAAAACCAAATAGCCTTTTACAGAAAAGCTGTTGAAAAAACGCTGAAAAAGCCAGTTAAAGAGGCTGTTTTGTATTCGTTTGCGTTAAATAAAATATGTATTTATAAATAATTTCAAAAAAACACTTGCATTTTCGTTTTGTGTTTGTTATAATACAGTGCGTTATGAGATTAAGTGAGGTGATAGTTAATGAAAGACGGAATTCATCCAAACTATGAAAATTGCACAGTTAGATGCGCTTGCGGTGCTGTCTATGAAACAAAGAGTACTAAAGGCGATATGAAGGTTGATATTTGCTCAAAATGTCACCCATTCTACACAGGTAAGCAAAAGCTTGTTGATACAGGCGGACGAGTTGACAGATTCAACAAAAGATTTGCTAAGAAAGCATAATCGAAATATTAAAAATTTAGGCAATCCGAAGGATTGCCTTGTTTTTATTGCGGACAGATTTTATGGAAGAATACAGAACAGTTGAAAAAGAAGCAAGCGACTTCTTTATTGAAAAAAAATCAAAGTTTATCGGATACGCAAAGCCGGTTTCCACACCGGACGAGGCGGCGGATTTTATCAACACAATAAAAGCAATGCATTGGGACGCAACTCACAATGTTTATGCATATGTTTTGCGTGACAACAATTTTCAGAGATACAGCGATGACGGCGAGCCGTCGGGTACTGCCGGTGTTCCCGTGCTTGATGTTTTGCTGAAAGAAAATCTTGTTAATGTTTGCGTTGTCGCAACGCGATATTTCGGCGGTACATTGCTTGGCGCCGGCGGTCTTGTCAGAGCATATTCGCATACATCAAAAATTGCTATTGAGGCGGCTAACATTGTTACAATGGCTGAATGCGGTATTTATCGCTGTGATATTGATTATTCCTTTTATGACAGATTGGTTGTTTTACTCAATGAGGTCGGTGCGAATATCGAAGGTTCCGATTTTTCCGACAAGGTAAAGGTTATTTTTACCGTTAAAGAAAAATATGCAAAAATACTTGCCGAGAGATTGACCGATGTCAGCAACGGAAAATATAGAATTAGAAGACTCGGCAGAAAATTTGATAAAATAGGTTAAAAAAGACTGCGTTTTCTATACGCAGTCTTTGCTTTGTTATATTTTTTTACTTATTGTAATAACATTAATTTCCGGGTGATTAAACAGCCTAAACGGAAATTCGGCGTTGCCTATTCCGCGCGAGACGATCAATTTGGGTCTGTCACCGTGTTCGCCCTGCGCGTATTTCGGAAATAAGCCTTGACCGGGTGAGAATACGGGACCGATAAACGGCAGTTTGAATTGACCGCCGTGCGCGTGACCGGACAGCTGCAGATCAAAATCGTATTTCTCATAATTGTTTTCCGCAACCGCTCTGAAATTTTCCGGGAAGTGGGATAAAACGATTTTATATCCAGACTTTGTGTCAAGTCTGTTGAAATACGGCGACATATCCTTGTATATAAATGTTCCGTTTTTACGCGCTTTGTAATCCTCAAAATTTGCTTGATTTTCGTCAAGACCCAAAATCTGAATAAGATTGTCATTTGTTCTGTCGGTTGCGATTTCGTTAAGTAATACTGTAAAGCCGATTTTTCTTAGTTCTTCCATAAGTTCGTCAAAATTTTCAAGCCTGCGCTCGTGGTTACCGGTTATATAGTACACGGGGCAAATTTCGACAAGTTTTTTGCCAAAATCAAGCATTTTGTCTTTGTTTTTACATTTGTCGTTAATATAATCGCCGGTTATAACTATTATGTCGGGTTTCTGATTCTTTGTGACTGACAAAATCTTTTCGCTTGATTTAGAGTGAAGGTCGGAGAGCTGAACTATTTTAATGCGATTTATTATGTTTTCGCTTTTTAATCTGTATTTTGTAACATCAATCAAATTGTTTTGAAGATATAAAAATATTGCAAGCAGTAATACCGCAATAAATATAATCAAAAAAATCATATTTTCACCTCATATTTATGATAACTTTAATATTATTTTAAGTCAAGAGAAAAAAATCAAGGGAAATTTGCATTATTTGCGTATTATATTATGAAATTGTATTAATTGTCGAAATGAGGGGTATTCTTGGCACTTTCCATTAGAGAAATTACAGAGCAAAATGAATATAAAATTCTCTGCGACAAGGCAGTTTTTGCAGATAAGTCAAAGGGTAGGGTGCGCCCCGAGCAGGAGTGTGAAATAAGGACCTGCTTTCAGCGCGACAGAGACAGAATTATTCACTGTCGTGCATTTAGGCGACTTAAGCATAAAACTCAGGTTTTCCTTGCCCCCTCAGGCGACCACTACAGGACAAGACTTACCCACACTCTTGAAGTTTCGCAAATTGCACGAACAATCGCAAGAGCGTTACATCTTAATGAGGATTTAACAGAAGCAATCGCTCTCGGACATGATTTAGGCCATACTCCGTTCGGACATGCAGGTGAAAGAGCACTCAATAACCTTTCGCCAAACGGATTTAAACATTATGAGCAGAGTGTGCGAGTAGTTGAAAAACTTGAAAAAAACGGCAAAGGACTCAATTTGACCGACGAGGTGAAAAACGGAATATTGTGTCATACAAGCGGAGAGGATGCCTATACGCTTGAGGGTCAAATAATCAGAATTGCCGATAAAATAGCTTACATAAATCACGATATTGACGATGCAATCCAAGCCGGTGTAATGGCTGAGGAGGATATTCCGCTTGATATAAGGATGTCGCTCGGAATGAGCAAGAGCGAGCGTATTAACAATATGGTGCTCAATGTTATTAATAACAGCGACGATAAAATTTTAATGGACGATGATTTTTGGCAGTTGTTTAACGAACTGCATGAATTTATGTTTGTCGCAGTGTATAAAAATCCCGTTTGCAAGAGTGAGGAAGTTAAAGCTGTTCAAATGATTGAGAAACTTTACGAATATTACCTCCGAAATCCCGACAAAATGCCCGAGGAATATCAAATCATTGCCAACGATGAGGGAATCGATAGGGCAGTTTGCGATTACATTGCAGGAATGAGCGACAATTATTCGGTAAAAATATTTAATCAGTTGTTTGTTCCGATGTTTTGGATAGAATAATAATTTTTGAAAAAACTACAGAAAGGGTTGATAGTATATGCCGTTGCCTGACGGATTTTTACAGGAATTAAAATTTAAAACAGACATTAACGATGTAGTATCAACCTATGTTACACTCAAAAAACGCGGAAATACCTATGTCGGTTTGTGTCCGTTTCATAATGAAAAAACACCGTCGTTTACCGTTTATCCGGCTACACAAAGCTTTTATTGCTTTGGTTGCGGTGCAGGCGGTGACGCTGTTACATTTATTAAAAAAATTGAAAATCTTGATTATATAGACGCTGTTAAATTGCTTGCACAGCGCGCCGGTATGCAAATGCCCGACGATACGGCTTATGACAACGGCGTTGCCAAAACAAGGCGCAGAATACTCGAAATTAACCGTGAAAGCGCAAAATTCTTTCACAACTATATGCTCTCGCAGGACGGTCGGGCAGGACTTGATTATTTTCTGAGTAGGGGACTCTCGATTAAAACAATCAACCATTTCGGCTTGGGATATGCTCCCGACAGATGGGACAGTTTGCTCAAATATCTTAAATCAAAAGGCTTTAAAGAGTCTGAAATGTTGCAGGCAGGCGTTATCAAACGAGGCAACAGAGGTTGTTACGATATTTTCAGAAACAGAGTTATGACGCCGATTATTGATGTCAGAGGAAATGTTATCGCATTCGGCGGCAGAGTTCTTGATAACAGCAAGCCTAAATATATAAATACAAGTGATACTCTTGCATACAAAAAAACATATGAGCTGTTCGGTCTTAATTTTGCCAAGGACAGCTCAAGCGATACACTGATTTTATGCGAGGGGTATATGGATGTCATTGCCATGCATCAAGCAGGCTTTACAAATGCCGTTGCAGGATGCGGAACTGCCTTGACAAGCGAGCAGGTACGACTTATAAGCAGATACGCAAAAGAAGTTATACTTGCTTATGATGCCGACGGTGCAGGGCAAAAAGCGGTTGAAAAGGCAATTAATCTCTTTAACCAAACGGATTTGAAAGTTAAAATTCCGTCACTTGTCGGCGGTAAGGACCCCGATGAGATAATAAAAACATACGGCAGGGATAAGTTTAAAGGTATGCTTGAGGGTGCATCAAATGAAATTGAATTTCATTTTCTTAAGCTCCGCGAGCAATACAACCTTAATACCACACAAGGCAAAATCGACTTTTTGAACGATGCCGTTAAAATTCTTGTCAATGTTTCACCTATTGAAAAGGATTTATATACATCGCGACTTGCAGACGAGTTGGGCGTTGAGAAAAACAGCATCAATATTCAGCTTGATTCGTATTCAAAGCGCATCAAATCGCGACAAAAAAAGCAGCAATTCAAAAAAATTGTTGATGATAACATAAGGCAGTCACGCAAAGAAAGCTTTGAAACCTCGTTATCAACAAAACAAATTAAGGCACAGGACAGAATATTGGGTCTTCTTTTAAAGTATCCAGACTGTTTAAAGCTTTGTGATGAAAACACCGCCGATTTAATGAGTGACGGCTTTTATAAAACGGTGTTTCGCCTTATTACGCAAAGATTGCAAAACCAGGAAAGCATTGATTTATCCGATTTTAGCGAATTGCTTTCCGATGATGAATTAGGCAGACTTTCCGGTATAATCGCAAGGTTTGAATACAGCAATAATTCAAAAAGCGAATTTGCGGATTGTATAAACGCACTCAATGAGGAAAGCAAAAAAGCGAACACTGCCGATGTATCGGCGTTGAGCGATGATGATTTCAGAAATTTATTCAAAAACAATACATAAGAGGAGTATAAAAATATGGCTAATGCTAACACAAACGAAAAACCGTTGACAGCGGAAGAAAAAAAGGACAAGGCATTTAGAAAGCTTATTGAAAAGGGTAAGGCATCCGGTCATTTGACTGCGCAGGAGATTGATAATCTTATCGTAGAGCTTGACCTTGATGTTGACGAACTTGAAAAACTCAACGAGCAGATTGACGCCGCAAATATCAATATTATTGATGATTTTTCTGCAGAAACACTTGACGGAATTACTCTTGAGGTTGACCTTCCAAAGGAAACGGACGCAGCCGATACCGTTGCAGTTAATGACAATGCCGCTATGGATGACCCAGTTAAGGTTTATCTTAAAGAAATCGGAAGAATCCCTCTTTTGACCGCTGAGGAAGAAATAGAGCTTGCAATTAAAATTGCAGACGATGACCCGAATGCAAAGAAAAGACTTGCAGAGGCAAATCTTCGTCTTGTTGTCAGCATTGCCAAGAGATATGTCGGAAGAGGTATGCAGTTTCTTGATCTTATTCAAGAGGGCAACCTCGGTCTTATCAAGGCTGTTGACAAGTTCGATTATACCAAAGGTTTTAAGTTTTCAACATATGCAACTTGGTGGATAAGACAAGCCATCACAAGAGCAATTGCAGACCAGGCAAGGACAATTCGTATTCCTGTTCATATGGTTGAAACAATCAATAAAGTTAAAAAAGCTAATTCACAGCTTCTCCACCAAAACGGCAGAGAAGCCACTCCCGAAGAAATCGGCGAGTTCCTTGATATGCCGGTAGATAAGGTGCGTGAGATTTTGAGAGTCGCACAAGAGCCTGTTTCTCTTGAAACACCTATCGGTGAGGAGGAGGATTCCCACCTTGGCGACTTTATCCCGGATGACGATGCTTTGGCACCTGCCGACGCCGCATCAATGAGCTTGCTGAAGGAGCAGCTTTCCGAGGTGCTTAAAACACTTACTCCGAGAGAGGAAAAGGTGCTTTCTCTTCGTTTCGGTCTTGAGGACGGTAACCCGAAAACGCTTGAAGAAGTAGGCAAGGAATTTAATGTAACCCGTGAGCGTATCCGTCAGATTGAGGCAAAAGCACTCCGTAAACTTCGCCACCCGAGCAGAAGTAAAAAATTAAAGGACTTTTTGGATTAATGGACGAAATTAGAATTCAGCGAATCAACGAACTTGCAAGGAAATCAAAAACTCCGTCAGGGCTTACAGAGCAGGAAAAGGCGGAACAAAAGATTTTAAGGCAAGAATATATCGCATCCTATAAGAGAAACCTTGTTTCTCATCTTGAAAGCATTTATATTGTTGATGAAAACGGAAATAAGCATAAAGTGGAGAAAAAGAAATAATGCCAAAGCTTATAATAATCGAAGGGCTTGACGGCTGCGGTAAGTCAACTCAAACACAATTGCTTGAGAATTTTTTTAAAGACTCAAATGTTGATTACAAAAAAATAAAACTGCCTGATTATGACAGCCCGTCAAGCACGCTCGTAAAAATGTATCTCGCCGGCGAATTCGGCAAAAATGCAAGTGATGTAAACGCATATGCCGCAGGGTCCTTTTATGCTGTTGACAGATTTGCGTCATATGTTTTGAATTGGAAAAAAGATTATGACAACGGCACCGTTATCCTTGCCGACAGATACGCAACCTCAAATTCCATTTATCAAATGGAAAAAATCGAGCCGTCAAAATGGGACGAATATCTCGATTGGAGCGCCGATTTTGAATATAATAAAATCGGTATTCCTCGCCCGGACTGCGTTATTTTCCTCGATATGCCGGTAGAGATTTCGCAAAAGCTTATGACATCACGCTACAACGGCGACGAGGGCAAGAAAGATGTTCATGAGGCTAATGTCGAATTTTTGCAAAAATGCAGAAAATCGGCGCTTTACACCGCTGAAAAACAAGGCTGGTGCGTTGTTCAATGTTCCGACGGCAAAAATCCATTGCCTATTGAGCAAATTCATAATAAAATAGTTGATATTGTTAAAAAGGAGATTTATGCTTAATTTCAAGGTGCCCGAGCTTTCAGATAAGCAGTGGGCAGACAAATGCTTAAAGCATGCCGCAAGTATGAATTGCGATTACACATTCGGTAATTGCTATTTGTGGCGACTTGCTTATAACACGGAAATTTGCAAATACAAAAACTTTTTCATTTGCCGCTGGGGAAACGGCGACGATATAACATATTCATTGCCACTCGGTGAGGGCGATTTTACAGACGCAATATGCGCAATGGTCGAAAATGCAAAGGATTGCGGTCATAAACTTAAAATTTACGGTGTTACCGAGGGGTATTGGGGAATGCTCCAAGAGGCGTTCACCGGAAAATTTGATTACACTTACGATCCGGGTAATTTCGATTATATTTATTCAGTTCAAAAAATGGCGTCGCTCAGCGGTAAAAAATACCATTCAAAGCGCAATCACATAACTAATTTTAAAAAGAACCATCCTGATTGGTCATTCGAAATAATCAATAAAGATAATATTTCGCAATGCCTTGAGGCGCACGCCAAATGGATTGCCTCAAAGGACCCCGAAGATGAAGAGGATATAAGCGAATACAGTCTTGAATTTGAGGCTGTTGCCGAAGCGTTTGAAAATTATGACGCGCTCGATTTAAAGGGCGGACTTATTAAAGATGGAGACGAAGTAATTGCCTTTACACTCGGCGAAGCACAGGCAAGCGGAAAATGCTTTGTTACTCACTTTGAAAAAGCACCGGGTGATGTTCAAGGCGCGTTTGCTATAATTAATCAGGAATTTACAAAAAATTGCCTTATGGACTATGAATATGTCAATAGGGAAGAGGATTTGAATATCGAGGGCTTGCGCAAGGCAAAGCAATCATATTATCCTGAAATTTTGCTTGAAAAATGTTTGGCGGTTTATCATGGTTAATTTTGTTACCGATAAAAATAAGATAATTGAACTTTGGCAGGAGGCGTTCGGCGACTCACGCGGGGAAATACTTTATTTTACAGATAACCTAAAAAACGGAAAATGCATCGGCATATCTGAAGTCGATGAACTTGCATCTATGCTTTTTCTTGTTAAATGCAATTTCGGCAGTTATATTTATGCCGCATGCACGCGAAAGAAATACCGCGGCGGCGGATATATGACGCAATTGCTTGATTACACAAAAGATAATGAAAGTCCGCTTTGTCTTATTCCTGCGAGCGATTCGCTTGTTGATTTTTATTACAAACGCGGCTTTACAGAGCATGCTCATATTGAGGATATTTGCTTTGACGAATGTGACGGAATAAAGGAATATTTGCTTGAGGGATACAGTCTGACTGACCCGCAGGTTATGATATATAAAGAGGTGTAATTATGGTTTATGTATTTTTGGCAGACGGCTTTGAAATTATTGAGGCACTTGCTCCGGTAGATATGCTTCGCCGTGCAAAAATTGATGTTAAAACAGTCGGAGTGACAGGCGAGACGGTCAGGTCGTCCTGCGGCGTTGATGTTACAACCGATATTACGATTGATGAATTTGATTTCTACGATGTTCAGGCAATTGTTTTGCCGGGTGGAATGCCGGGAACACTTAATTTGGAAAATTGCGGCGCCGTTCAGTCCGCAATTGACAATGCCGTTAATACCAACTGCCTATTATGTGCAATTTGTGCGGCTCCGTCAATTCTCGGTCATAAGGATTTGTTAAACGGCAAAAAAGCAATTTGTTTCCCCGGTTTCGAGGATGCATTGAGCGGCGCGGAGTTGTCAAAAGAATATGTTGTTCGCGACGGCAATTATATAACCGCTCGCGGCGCAGGTGTATGCATTGATTTCGGTCTTGAAATCGTTAAGGCAATCAAGGGCGATGACGAGGCAAACAGAGTTAAAGAGTCTATTCAATGCAGATAAAGGATGAAATCAGACAGGAAATCAAGGAAAAACGCAGGCATATTGAAAATAAGTCGGACTTAGATTCTGCCGTGTGTGCGAATGTGATTAATTCACACATTTTTAAAAATGCGGACACAATTTTGTGCTATTCTGCATTGAGGTATGAAATTTTAACCGACGAAATTATAAAGCGTGCTCTTGTTCTTGATAAAACGGTTGCCTTGCCTTATTGCACAGATAAAAACGGTAATATGCAATTTTACATAATTAAATCATTTGATGATTTAAAACAAGGCTCATTCGGAATCAGCGAGCCTGATACCGACAAATGCAAACTTTTGCAATCATTCAATAATGCAATAATCATTGTTCCGGGGCTTTGTTTTTCGACGGATGGGAGACGGCTCGGTTACGGAAAAGGATATTATGACAGATTTTTGCAAAACAACTATTTAATTTCTTTCGGTTTGTGTTATAATACATTCATCAGAAATTATATACCCGTCGGTGAGTTCGACAAATCGGTAGATTTTGTCATAACCGAAGATTCTGTTATTAACTGCAAAGCCGATAAATAATATTTATCTTATCATATTACTTCAAGGAGAAAATATGGATAATTTAGACTTCAATTTGGAAGAAACCGAAAAAAAAGGTGACATTTATTTTTCAAACAATGTTACCGATTCTGCTGCCGACAAAAAAACACAGTCGGGCGTCAAATCAAAATCTTCCGCAAAAGCCAAGCAAAGAAAACTTAAAACAAAAGGTGCAGGTTCGACATACGCTTTTTTCATTTTTGTAATTGTTGCCTCAATGATAATTTCCGTTTACGCAATTTTTTGTATGAATGATGTTTTGGCTATTACTAAAAATTCTGCGTCTGTCACTGTTTCGTTTTCATCAACCGTTGAATCAAGCGACGATGCGATTGATGTTCTTCACAAAAACGGTTTAATTACCTGCAAAAATTTCTGCAAGGCGTTTGTTAAACTGCGTGATAAGGTGATTTCTTCACCAAAACTCGGCGGACCTTACGATTCGGGCGTTTATTACTTAAACGGTAAGATGGGCCTTGAGGGTATGCTTATTACCTTGAAAGGTGATACAAATAAGTCAAATGAAACGGTTTCACTTACATTCCCCGAGGGTTACACAGTGCCCGAGATTGTTAACAAACTTGCCGAAAACGATGTTTGCGATAAGAATTCGCTTCTTTCCGTTATTCAAACGACCGATTTCTCATATTCCCTTGTCAGCAATTTAAAAGCGCAAGAGTCCGTTCCGTACAGACTTGAGGGCTATTTGTTCCCGGACACATATGAGTTTTTCGTTGACGAGAGCGCCGCATCTACAATCAGAAAATTCCTTGAAAACGGCGACCAAAAGTTTACCGAGGCTTACAGAAAACAGGCTAAAAAGCGCGGATATTCGACTTATCAGATAATGACAGTTGCTTCAATTGTTCAAAAGGAAGCCGCAAATGACGACCAAATGAAAACAATTGCAGGCATTATATACAACAGAATTGAGGATAAAACAAATAATTTCCCGACCCTCGGCTGTCAGTCAACTTCCGACTATATCAACAACAAGGTTAAGCCGGCATTGTCGTCAACCTCAGCACATACTGCAGAGTATTATTTGAAATATGATAATACAAATAACGATTCCACGGTTAAAGGTTTACCTGCAGGTCCGATTTGCAGCCCCGGTAAAAAGGCAATCGAAGCTGCTCTTTATCCGAAAGATACAAAGGCAATGTTCTTCTTCCACGATACAAAGGGAAATATCTATACTGCCAAAACTTATGCTGAATTTAAGGAAAAGGTTGCAACATATGCACCTTATTTGAGTTATTAATATGCAAAATCACAATATTGAATTATTATCACCCGCAGGTGATTTTGAAAGACTGAAACTTGCTGTCAAATTCGGCGCCGACGCTGTATATGTCGGCGGCGAGCAATTCGGAATGAGAACAAATCCCTCGAATTTCAGTGCGGATGAATTGAAAAGTGCCGTTGAGTTGGTCCATTCCGAAAATAAAAAACTTTATTTAACATGCAACACGCTGCCTCGTAATAATGAAATTGAGGCGTTGCCCGATTATTTAAAATACGCCGCACAAATCGGCGTTGATGCCCTAATTATCGCCGATATGGGCGTTCTTGCACTTGCAAAAAGATATTCATATGTCAACTCAGGTCGGTATCGTCAACTATGCAAGCGCAAACGCGCTTTACGATATGGGAGCTTCAAGAATAGTGACCGCTCGTGAGCTTTCTCTCAATGAAATTCGCGAAATCAGAGAAAAAACAAATCCTAATCTTGAAATTGAAACTTTCATTCATGGTGCAATGTGTATGAGCTTCAGCGGAAGATGCATTTTGTCAGATTATATGGTCGGCAGAGACGCAAACCGCGGCGATTGCGCGCAACCGTGCCGTTGGAAGTATCATCTTGTTGAGGAAACCCGACCGGGTCAGTATTTCCCGATAAATCAAGATGACAAAGGAACATACATTTTTAATTCAAAAGACCTCTGTATGATTAAATATTTGTCGGATCTTGACAGAGCGGGAATTGATTCCTTCAAAATTGAGGGCAGAGCAAAGAGCGAATATTATACGGCGATTGTCACATATGCTTACAGAAATGCGCTTGATGAATATTTTGCCGCAGGCAGACCCGACAATTTTGTTCCGTCGCAGTGGATTCTTGACGAAATGGAAAAGATGAGCCACAGAGAGTACACAACCGGCTTTAATTTCGGACCGATTGACAAAGGTCAGGTGCTTGATACAGGCGGATACATTCGCAATTGGGATGTTTGCGCATTGTATAAGGATTATTCAAATGGCAAACTTACCGTATCGCAGCGAAACAGATTTTATCAAGGCGATGTTCTCGAAGTTGTCGAGCCGGGCAAAAAGCCTTATCAAATCACGGTTGAAAATTTATTCAATGTCAACGACAATGAATATACCGATGTTGCAAACAAAGCAACCGATGTTTATACATTCGATTGCAATGCCCCGATTTCGAGCGACGCTATTTTCAGAGTGAAAAGAAAATAATCATTATAAATTTAAACCCTTTCGTCAATAATACGAAAGGGTTTGTTTTATGAGAAAAAGAATTGCATGCTTTATATCTGCGGTCGTTTTTTTGTGCGCAACATTGATGGGCAGAATCGGTTATATTGTGTTCGGCGGTGAATATACTGTCTCGCAAGGTTACAATTCATATTCACTGACCGCCTGTGAAATACCGACGACACTTTATTACAGTGATATGGGCAAAATTAATAACAATAAAACAGTTTATCTTGCCGTAATAAGACCGAATGAAAAATGTATCGGAGAACTGTATTCTCTCTTTGATTATCAAAAAAGGAACGAAATTATAGAAAAACTGAAAAAAGGTTATCCGATTATAGAAAAACTTGATACTGACGACACACCCCCGAGCCTTAAATATATAAAGATTATAAAGGCAACTGAAGAAAAATCAACCGATATGCAGATAATCAACAAAGAAAGTTCGGGACTTTTGTATTATGTTAAAAACAAAAACGGAAAAATCAAGGTTAATTTCAGCGTTGATGCACGAGGCAGACTTCTTGATGGTGACGAGGGAACTGTTATATATGATGATTATTCAACAACAAGCGGATTAAAACTTACGATTAATAAAAAAATTCAAGCTATTGCTCAAAATTCCGCAAAAAGCATAAATAACGGCTGTGTTATAATTATGAATACAGAGGATTCATCTATTCTTGCGTGTGTCAATAAACCGTCCGACAGTTATGTGAACAAGGCACTTTCGCAATATGCTGTCGGCTCGATTTTCAAGCTTGTTGTTGCCGCGTGCGCAATTGAAAATAATGTATTTTTGCAATATAACTGTAATGGTAAAATCAAGGTAGGGGATACCGAATTTTCATGCCAAGGCAAAAAGGCGCATAAAAATCAAGGATTAAAGGACGCGCTTGCAAATTCGTGCAACTGTTATTTTGTAAATTTGGCGCTGACCCTCGGTCAAGACAAACTGTTAAAAACCGCAAATGAATTTGGATTTGCCGATAACACAACTCTATACGGCGATTGGAATATAAAAAATGCATCATTGCCTAATAAGAGCAACCTCGCTTTAAAAGGTCAGCTTGCGCTTTTTGGCTTCGGTCAAGGAAAATTTACGGCGTCGCCGCTTCAAATGTGCAATGTATTATGCACAATCGCAAACGGCGGAACATATAATAAAACCAAACTCGTTTCATCGATTGTTGACGACAGAAAAAAGCAAACCGAAATTAAATATCAAAAGGAAAAGCGCATTCTTACAAAAAGCCAGGCAAAGCGACTCATAGGATATATGCGCTATGTTGTCACAGACGGCACCGGTGCCAATGCAGAAACATATAGGCACAAGTCAGCAGGAAAAACGGCAACTGCACAAACCGGTCAATATAATTTTGGTATTGAAAAACTTAATACATGGTTTGCCGGTGTTTATCCGTATGACAACCCAAAGTATGCAATTGTTATTATGACAGAAAACGGAATAAGCGGCTCAAGCGACTGTTGTCCTGTTTTTCGTACAATTGTTGAAAACCTCGACAATATGTGATATAATAATCGCAGTGGAGGTGTGTTATATGGCAAGCACAAAATTAAAAACGTTGTTGGTTTATAAGCTTTTAAATGATTATTCGGACGAAAATCATCCGCTTTCAACTCCGGAAATTATTGATATGCTTAAAGACTACGGCATAACGTGTGAAAGAAAATCAATTTACGCCGATGTTAAGCAACTCAATGATGTCGGTTTTGACATT
>OEIM01000419.1_pt1 | contig 16864 bp, 16 predicted proteins | sample 1538341 | NCBI WGS metagenome assembly OEIM01 (sample SAMN02324081, study PRJEB22366) | human gut metagenome | biome: human | place: Canada: Ontario | collected 2010-10 | reverse complement strand
CGAAGGGCGCAAGCCTTGCACCGCAGGAAATCAAAATCGACTTGGCGGTTTTGCCGGATGCGAATTGTCAAGGACTTTTTTATCAAATTCAAAAAGAAGTTACATTTTGCGCACCTCCTCGCGGAGCAGGCGCAGAATTTTGTCCTGCAAGGTTTCTTTTGCCGTCTCGCTGAAATGGATTCGGACAAGGTAGGTGGTCTTGTCGATGGTCTTGCGGATGCAGGGCGGCGTGTCGGATTTGGAAACGGGCTGCTGAATAGGTGTGTTGTTCATCAAGTACCTCCTGTAAACAGATGAATGATGCCTGAAAATCAAGTGGTCAATTTGGACACTTGATTTTTGTGCGGTTAACAAATGCTGCACGGCGTGACCAACGGCTCATTTTGAACCGTTGATTTTACAGGGCTTGCGTGTCGGGCTGTGGCAAGTAATCATTTTGGTCACTTAGCAGATTTTGCTTGTAACCAAAATGGTCATAATAGCGTGGTCTGGGTCATTTTGAACCAGACCACTTCAAGCGACCAAATTGGTCGTTTGATTCTGTCTGTGCTGCGGTTAAAATCAGTGGTTCATTTTGACCCACTGATTTCCAGCGTTGCCCTGTGTGCGCAAAAAGCCGGACAGGGTGTGTGTCGGCAACGAAGTCCGGCAACGGGCTTCAAAAAACCTGCAACATCGTCCTGTCCTGCTCTTATACTATTTTTATTCTTTTCTTTGATTTCTCTGTTGCTTTCGTTGTCAGAGAAGAAAAAAGCCTTATAGATAAAGGGTTTTCAAGGGGTTAGCCCGGCAACGGGGTCGGCAACGGGACAGCAACCGGGTCGGCAACACGGTCTGCCTTTCAGAATGGAAGCTCCATCTGGCGGGTTTCTTCCTCGGTCAGCTCACGAAAGCCGCCCGGCAAAATTGAGCCTGTTGCCGCTTGCTCGTTGCCGGAAACGGCTCGTTCCCAGCCCCGCTGTCTGCCGTACTTGGCAAAGATGCGGGGATTGGAAAACGCTGTCCAGCCCTCGATGCTGTTGTTCATTATCTCGTTGATCTCCCGGATTTCCCATTGCTTCGGCTCGTCAAAGGAATGGTTCAGAGCTTCCGCATAGATCAGCTTGGAGCAGACCTGTGTGCCGCTGTAATTGTCAAGGAAGGACTGTATCAGCCCCGCCTTGGTGTCCTCCGGCATGAACTGCCTTTGCAGCACCTTCAGCTCCTTGTTCATTTCCTTGGATAAGGTCAGCCTTACAGGGAAGTTGTGATAGAAGAACATGGCTTCCGCCCACATCAGATCGATATACGCCCTCGATGCGGCTTCATCTTCCAGAATGTGAACCTTGGCGTTCTCTGCGTGTACCATGATGGGCAAGAACCTTCGGTTGCCGCTTCGGTCAAGGGGCAGGAAGTCCAGCGTATTGGAGCTGCCGCCGAACACGCATTGCCGCAGCCTGTCTGCCGGGTGGGTTTCATACGGCACTTTATAGGTTTCCTTTGCCCTGCTGATAAAGGACTTAATATCCTCAATGCTCTTGGCGTTGGCTGTGGCAATCATCTCGGACATTTCGATAATCCAATGTCCCTGCATCTTGCGGTAAACATTGTCATCGTCAATCCTTTTCAGGTCATCGGAGAACCATTCATCTTTGACTGCCAGCAGACGGAAGAAGGTGGACTTTCCTGCACCTTGTCCTCCAACCAGACAGAGCATCACCTCAAACTTACAGCCCGGCTTGAACACTCTGCGGATTGCGCCCAGCATGAACAGGCGCAGACATTCATAGGTGTACTCGCTGTCCTCTGCGCCGAGATACCGGGTAAGGGCATAGCGGATGCGCTCTGTGCCGTCCCATTTCAGGCTGTTCAGGTAATCACGGATGGGGTGGTACTTGTTGCAGTCCGCGACAATGGAAATGGCTTTTTCAATCTTCTTTTCGCTGGTCAGTCCGTACTTGTCCTCCAGATAGAGCATGAGGTAATTAAAGTCCGTGTCGTTCAGGGTCGCTGTGGGCTTCTCCCACCATAGGGGCTTTACAATATCAATGCGCTCCGTCAGAATGTTGTAGCGGATAGCACCTTGCAGATAGGGGTCGTTCTGAAACACGGTCAGACAGTTCCGTATGCTGTTTCGGATAGCTCCGTTATCGGTCAAGTCCAGACTTCCCCTGACTTCCTCCACGGTCATGCCCGGCTGTGTGTTCTGCAAATCGCCGTTCAAGTCTTATCACCTCTTTTCTTTGCTCGGCAACCAGAGCCTTCTTTTCTTCGACTGTGCCGTACAGAAGAACATCCAGCAGATATTCGATGTGGCTTTCTCTTTGCAGGGCTTCCACGAACAGCAGATGCCATTCGTCCTCCGGCTGCTGCGGTGCGTACTGCCGTTTCCATGTTCTCAGGTGATGGAAGTAATCGGACAACACCTTGTAGCATCTGTTTTCCTCCTGCTGGTATTTCTGTTCCGGGGTAGGCTCTCTTATTTTGGCTCTGACAGAGGGCTTCCGTCCGCTGTCGTAGCCGATGCCAAAATCATTAGCTATTTTCACAGCGGCTTCCTTGCTGGGCAGTCCGAACAGACGGGAAACAAAATCAACGGCATCCCCGTCCGCTTGGCAAGCGAAACAATGGAAACGCTTGTCCACCTTCATGCTGGGATTCTTGTCATTGTGAAATGGGCAGACTGCCATTCCGTGACGGTTGACACGGATGCCGTACAGCTCCGCCGCCTGTCGTGTGGTCACGGTCTGCTTGACCGCTTCAAATACGTTCATTGCATCATCCTTTCCGGGAACAAAAAAAGCACCTGACATTTTCACAAGGAAAACGGCAAGTGCCTTAAAGCTCCATATCCTGTTTTTTGTGCTGTGTGGGTTTCCGCTCCGGCTGCTGCTTCCCTTGTCCCGAATCGTGCTTCAATCTCTCGGTTACGGAGTGCTTCGGTTCGGGCTTCTTCTCAACCGCCTGTTCCGGCGCAAGGACTTTGCCGACCCAATAGCGAATATCCTTCATCGGCTTCAATTCCTCTCTGACGGCGGCAAGCTGCCCGGCAAGCTCAGCATGGGAACGTTTCAGACCGTCGTATTCCGTTTGCAGAGCATCGAGATCGACATTCAAATCAACGCCCTGTTTTTTCAGATAACGGAACGCCTTGTTGAAGCTGTCCAGCTCGTCCCTGTGGCTTTCCGCAAAGGCGGCTTGCCTTGTTCTCCAGCCGATTTTCAGATACTTGTCGTGGACTGCCTTGTGTGTTTTGAAATCGGCAACGGCTCTTTGAATGCCCGTAATGACCTGCATCCGCTTCTCGGCTTTCTTCATAGCTGCGCTGATTGTTCCGGCTTTCTCATTCACGCCTTGCAAGGCTGCGTCCAAATCTTCCAGCGTGAAAAGTTCATGGTTCTGCAAATAGTTCATAGCTTGGGAAACGGCTTTCAGGTCATCGACCGTGCCTTTCTGCTGTCCGTATCTCGACCACTCGCTGCGCTCCGCCTTTCGCAGATTCAGATAAGAGCTGAGAAGTGCGGTAAGCGTGGGGGAAGTGTTTTTCTTATCCGCTTCCATCTCCGCAAAGGCGGCTTTGGTGACTTCCAGAATCTCCGCAATCCAGCTCCGCAGATTTTTGATGGTTCTTCGGACGGCGTTCATCATGCGGTTAGCCGCCTTAATATCTCGGTTGAGATTGCCGATGTTGGTTTCAATACCCTTGCGCTCTAAGGCGCAGACGGCGGCTCCCATGTGGACGGTCGGGGCAATATCAAGCCCCTGCCTTTCGTATGAGCGCATATCCACCCGTTCGGGGCTTCCCGACATTTCAAGATAGCGGTTCTGAATAACCTCCCAGCCGTGTCTCCATTCCTCGGCATGGTACTGCTCGTTCCAATCAACGGTATCCTCCTTGTGGCTTTTCCATCTGCCAGAGGGCAGGCGGATTCGTTCGCCGTTTTCGTCAAGGTCATAGACCTTGCGGCTTTTGGGCATCCACTTTCCGTTTTCGTCAATGGCTCTCATGGTCAGCATGACATGGCAATGAGGATTGTGTCCGGGAGGGTCAGGGGCATGGATTGCAAAGTCACAGCACATTCCCTTGGACACAAAATGCTCTTGGCAGTATTCCTGCATCATCTGCGGATACATTTCGGTCGGGACTTCTCTCGGCAAGGCAAGAATGAATCGTCTGGCAAGCTGCGAGTTCCATTGCTTTTCTACTTCCTCGACAGCGTTCCAGAGCGTTGCTCGGTCGGCGTATTCCGGCGGGGCATTTGCCGGAAGCATGATTTCCGTGTAAAGGACTTCCGGCTGTTTTCTTCTGTGGTCTTTGGATTTTTGGTCGTACTCGGAGAACAGTTTTTCTCCGGCTTGGTAGGCAGCTCCTGCAACGGCAGAGCTGCCTTTGCTCCGCTGGACGATGCGGATTTCCAAATGTGGTACTGGCATCTTTGGTTGAACCTCCTTTCGATGGTACAAAAAAAGACCGATACTTTCAGTACGTTCGAGGGGGGATATTCACTTGTTGTCGGGGAATGATTGCGGACAATCTCGATTGTCATGCGATCGTTTCGGCGGCAATGTCCACAGCAGATGCACAGCATCTGCATAGGGTAGCTGGCAAAGCCAGCGCAGGGGAAGTGCAGCTTCCTCTGGATGAATGGAGCAAGGGACTTTTGCGGAAATCATCAAGATCACTGCAAGGGGCTTTCGGCAGAACGCAATCACCATCTTTAGGTGGTGTATAATTGCGCCCTTGTCTCCGTCAAGGGTTTTCGCCCTCGTCCGCTTCCTGCGTTTCTCTCCGGCTCTCAATCAGCAGATTCAGCTTCTTTTGAACCGCTTCGCTGTGGAAGATGAACGTCAAAAGCTCCATCACATCATCATCCGTCAAGACGGTCGGCTCTCGCAAAAAGGTTTCCAGCATCCCGGCACGGGTGCAAAGCCGATGGGTTCTCTCGCTTCTGGTCAGCCGTTTCAGCTCGCTCTGCAATCGCTTCTCCTTGTGCTTAGCTGCGGTCAGTTTCTTCTCTACAACATACTGTTCGTGTTTCAGCTTTTCAAGTTTTTCGCTCATAGGCAACTTCTCCTTTCTGATAATGGGCAAAACAAAAGCGACCAACTTTTTACGGTTGATCGCCTTTGTATAGAGTTTGATTTATTAGAAGGAGAGCTTCATTTCTCTCATAAATCCTACAAAGTCTATGTGCTGCACTCCGTATTTTTCGCAAATATCTGGTATCTTTGGCGTTGTGCTTGGATTATTGCTTCTCACTTCTTCCGTTACAACAACACAGGACTTCTCCTGTGCCAACGCAATAACGAATGGATCGGCATTATTCCTTTTCTTTCCGCCTTCTACAAGACCGCGATCTTCTGCTAATATTTTGCGTACTCGTTCTTGTAAAGAGATTTCCGAGGGCAGAAAGCTCTCCTTTCGACTTTTAGCCCAAGTTGAAAGAGTATCATCGCCCAAAGATAATTCATCGAAGACTTCAGCGCTTGAAATTATCGTTCCATCCTCCATAAGTTCATCGATCTTTTTCCAGACGGAAGGGTATACATCTCTTGGCTGACGTCGTTCCAGTCCAATAAAAATATTAGAATCAAATACGTATTTTGCAGCCATTAGAAACACCACCTTTCCAGCTTTTCAAAGTTCTTCGTTTTCAGATTCAGAAGATATCCAGATGCATCACGAGCTGAAATTTTATCCGTGTAATACGCATTTAGAATTGTTCGTGCATACAGTTTACCTACCTGTGTCCCAGTATCCGTAGCAGGCGGGAGAAAGCCTCCCTTCTTCTTTGCTTTATAGGATTTGTATTCATCAATATAGCGAGCCAATATATCAAAGTAGTTTTCCCTCGTGATGATCTTCATCTCCCATAAAGCGTGAAGAATAACTTCTTTGCTTACAGCAAAATCTCTGGATACTTGATAAACGTAGCTATCGTCAAAACCGTATTTCCGTATTTTACCTATGGTTGGATGAGAAGATAGTTCGTTCAGAGGAACGAGAATCTTGCCGGCAATTTGATTACACTTCATTTCCATTACATTCTGAGAAACACTGTTTTCGTTAACATCGTTACAAATTCCAGATGTATGGGTAACAATATGAACTAACTCATGGCAGAGCGTGAATAGTCTCGCAGATGGTTCATCTTTTCGATTCAAAGCAATAATTGGCATTCTCTCATATGCGATCGACAAGCCACGCATTTCAGACGGGGCGATTTTTGTTGCTTGAAAAATAAGAACATCCCACTTTTCAAGAACTCGAATGCAATGAGATAGAGCGACTTCTGGCTTTCTGAACTTGCATTGGATATCTTCCGTCAGTTCTAATAGGTTTCGTATAGCTGCCGCTATTTCCTCCATATCTGCTCCAGCACTTAGCTTTATTGGAAAAGAAAGAGGCTCTCTTTTTTCTTCCTCATAAAGAGACAATACTGCATCGCGGCGATCCTCTATATCACGGAGAAACCAACGGAGCTCGCGAGAAGTTATGATGCTGTTTCCATTGTTTCCGAATGTCCTGTAGTCAGTTTTTTCAAGGCGTTTTAGCTTTTTCGGCGTGTCCGGCAAATAAAAATATACGAATGGAACCCTATACTGTTTTGCCAAATTTTTTGCTTGAGTTACTGTCGGGTACGAAGTTCCCTGCTCCCATGACAGTATCTTTTCAGGTGCCGTATGCAGCTTCGCGGCAATGTCATCAATAGTAATGCCGTCAAGGTTCCGCGCCCAGGCCAGCACTTCCGGCGTAATTATAGCAGGAATAGACTTTGCCATATTTACTCCCCCTTTCTCTTTTTGAATTTCTATCGGTGAAGGAAAACACCTTAAGCGTGCAATGTATACAGGTAGAATCTATCAGTCATCATCGCTGCTGCCGTTGTTTTTCTCATACTGCTGTTGTAGCAATTTTACGGCACGGTCAAAATCACTTTCAAGTTGCTTCATCTCTCTTGCACGGTAGATTTCAAATTCCTTCTCGGCTTTTTCAACAGCCTGCTTGTGAGAAACTCGCCCCTTTCCCTCCAAAAGCTTTCTTCTATTCGACACAATCTGATTATCAAGAGCGTCAATCCAGTTCTGCATAGTCATAGGTATCTGCTCCAAAGCCTGCAATTCCGCAAAATCGAGAAATTGTGCGACAAGAAGATTGAGTCGCTGCAGTTCTATTTCAGAGAGATAGTTTTTCGCAATTTTCACATCATCTTTGGTGACGTAGTCGCCCTTGAAATTGGTCTCCGATCTCAGCGGCTTTTCACTGTCGACCCGATCATAGATAACCTCGGCTGCTGTGTGCTCATGAACAGCGTAATGGAGTTTGTTTTGCACGGTAGCAAAGAAAGCTCTCGTCAAATCCGATCTCGGATCATAGTCCGTTGCTGTTGCATAGATGTCCGTCACCTGCTGGTAGAAATTGCGTTCAGAGGAGCGAATATCCCGGATGCGCTGCAAAAGTTCCCGGAAGTAGCGGGAGCCGCCCTGCTTCAGACGGTCATCATCCATCGTAAAGCCCTTCTGGATATATTCATGCAGCCTTTCCGTTGCCCAGCGGCGGAAGCGGGTCGCAATCTGCGACTGCACGCGGTATCCGATAGCGATAATCATATCCAGATTGTAGTGGTCGATGTTTCGCCTTACCTGCCGGTTGCCCTCGGTGCGAACCAACAAGAATTTCTTGTTAGTTGCCTCCGGCGCAAGCTCACCATCCTTGTATATGCCGTCAATATGCTGGCTGATGTTCTGCTGTGTGGTGTCATAGACCTCAGCAAGCTGCTGCTGTGTGACCCAGATATCTTCATCGGAGAAACGGACAGAAACCTTCGTGATTCCGTTCTCATCTTGGTAAATCATCACATTGTTATCGTTCATGAGCAATACCTCCGTCTCTTTCTTCTCTGATACTTTCCGTCAGGCTACATGTTTTTTATGTCAGTTTTTTCTATTTTGCACGGGTATTTCGTACGGCTTTCCGTCCTTGTTGTAGGTCAAATTAAATACAAGGTCGGACAGCCATTTCTTAAATGATGGATTGTCCTGAAACTGCTTGAACAGCTCCATATTGTCCGCCATAATCGAAAAGATGACCTGCTGCAGAGCACGTTCGCTTTCCAAGCGTGCACTCTGCTCATCAGAGTTTTTCATGGCATTCTGGTATTTTTCGTCCTTAGACACCATGGCCGGTATCTCAAGGATCTGCCGACGCACATTATCCGCATCATTCCAATTGATGTTACCAAACATATCATTGAAATTGGAGAGAATGACAGACAACAGATCCATTTCCGGTTCAACGATGTGCCCGACCTTTCCCGCCGGTACTGGAGCCACCTCCGTATCGGCATCTTCCAGGCGAATGGACATGACCTCGCGCGCCTCGTTGCGGTAACTTTCGAGGTCAATCGTTTCAAGAATCCCCTGCGAAAGATCGTCCTCGCGCGGAGACGGCAGCTTTGGTATCAGCAAATTAAGAAAGATGGATAGCCGTTCCCAGTCTGCATTACCATACGGCAAAATCGCTCCGAGGAAGCCATAGGTACGCACAAACGCCTTGGCAGCGCTCTTGAACTTAATCTGATCATCCGTGTCAAGCAGCTTGTAAACGGCAGTACAGGCATCTAATGTGGGATCAAGTTTGTCGCGATCCGCTCCATCCAGGTACAAATTGACCAGCCGCTCGACATCTTCGTTGGAGAACACCTGGTATTCCTCCATTGTTGCAACAAGGTCGTACAGCTTGTTCGGATCGGTTTCGCCGGACAGAATCGTGGTGCGGTAGTAGCGGGAGAATGATTCCTGAATTATCTCCGGCTTATTGGCAAAGTCCAAGACGAAGGTATCGTACTTTTTCGGGCAGCAGCGGTTCAAGCGGGAGAGCGTCTGTACCGCCTTGATGTCATAGAGCATTTTGTCCACATACATGGTGTGGAGCAGCGGCTCATCAAAGCCCGTCTGGAACATATCCGCAACGATGAGAATGCGATACGGGTCTTTTTTGAACTCCTTCGGTATCTTAGCGTCCGGGAAACCGTTCAATCCGGCAGAGGTAAGCGGCGGTTCCTGCCCTTGATACTTGTTCTCGCCGGAAAAGGCGATGATTGTCTTATACGGACTGCGCCTGTCCGCAAGGCATTTATTGATGGCGTAATAATACTCGATACAGCGGGGGATGCTGGAGGTCACAACCATAGCGCGAGCTTGCCCGCCTATTTTTCCTTTGGCAATGACTTGTTCGTGAAAATGATCTACCATCATAGCCGCTTTCTTGGCAATGGTATAGCTGTCGCTTTCCACAAAGCTGCGCAGCTTCTTCTGTGCCCGCTTCTTATCGAACATCGGGTCATCCTCGACGGTCTTCATCAGCTTATAGAAGCTGTCGATAGGCGTGTAGTATTGCAGCACGTCCAGAATGAATCCTTCCTGGATCGCCTGCTTCATCGTATAAACGTGGAAAGGTCTGTGTTTAACATCGTCACCGTCCCGATATGGAACGCCGAATGTTTCCAGCGTTTTATTCTTTGGGGTTGCGGTAAACGCAAAGTAGCTGGCATTGTTCAGCAGTTTGCGCCCTTCCATCATGGCGTTGATCTTATCCTCGTTATCCATCTCGTCATCGGAAGCAAGCCCTGAAAGTGCAAGGTTCATCTTCGCGGAGTTTCTTCCGCTCTGTCCGGAATGAGCCTCATCGATGATAATGGCGAAACGGTTATCCTTGTGTTCGGCTCCAATCTGCGGAACGATATACGGAAACTTCTCAATCGTGGTCACGATAATACGCTTCCCATCGGTGATGGCTTTCGTAAGATCGCCGGAGTGCTCTGCCCATGCGACCGTGTTACCGACCTGCATGAACTGCTTGATCGTATCCCTTATCTGCTTATCCAGGATGCGGCGGTCGGTGACAACAATAACAGAATCCAGCATCGGATGTCCATCCTGCTCAAGTCCAATGAGCTGATGGGCAAGCCATGCGATAGAGTTGGATTTGCCGCTGCCTGCGCTGTGCTGAATAAGATACTTTTTTCCGACACCATTTGTTTTCACATCGGCAAGCAGCTTCGTTACAACATCGAGCTGGTGGTAACGGGGGAAAATCTGCTTTTCCTTTTTCTTTTTGGTGTCCTCGTCCACCTCGACGACGACCTGCGCGTAGTTTTCTATGATCAGCGTCAGTTTTTCCTTGGTGAGGATATCCTTCCAAAGATAATCGGTCATAAGGCCGTCTGGATTAGGCGGGTTGCCTGCTCCATCATTATATCCCTTGTCAAAGGGCAAAAACCAACTGTCTTTCCCTGCAAGCTTCGTGCAGAACTTGATGCGGGCATCGTCTACGGCAAAATGCACCATGCAGCGCTTGAACTGAAAAAGCATCTCGCGCGGGTCACGGTCATCTTTATATTGCTGAACGGCGTCGTCCGCATTCTGCTTGGTGATTTGGTTTTTCAGCTCAAATGTAATGATGGGCAGGCCGTTTATAAAAACGCACATATCCAGAGCCAGTTTCCCCGAATCCTGTGAATAGCGTAGCTGGCGGGTGACGCTGAAAATGTTCTTTTCAAACATCTCCCGTGCCTTGGCATTGTTCTCGGTCGGCGTTAGATAAAACATGATGAGATCGACCGGATAAACCTTGATGCCGTTACGCAGCACATCAATGATGCCGCGCTTTGCGATTGCGCCCTGCAGTCGGTTCAGAAATTGGCGTTTTTTCTGCTCAGACTTAAACACGCCCAGCTTGTCCATTTGCTCCGGCTGTGTATCTTGCAGAAAGCGGAACAGACGCGTCTCATCTATGGCGTACTCTTTATTGTAATCGGCGTTGGAGCCTTCTTCATAGCCGTTGTGCTCAACAAGCCATTTTACGATAAGCGTTTCAAGTCCGCTTTCCTTTGTGTTTGTAAACATACATTTCCTCCTCTCCGATAAAATCAGAACGGCAATTCGGTATCAGGTTCTATAACCTCAATATCTGAAATTTTAGCAATAAAGTTGTTTAGTACAAGAGCCTGAGATTGTGGTGTCGATGCTCGGAACCAGTCCAAAAAATTCCTGACAGTCTCATTTGGAATATTCACTCTATTGTTATAACGGTAACCACAGTCAACAACACTGCCAATTACATCGGCATTCTTTTGGATCATCGTTTCAAACAGATTAGTAGTAAGTGCTTTTTCCAATCTGGAAATAAAAATCGCACAGTCAGTATTGAATCGGGGTTCCGACATATAAGATGTTAGAGACTTATAAATTAAATTAGTAAACTCCTGATAGATTTCCCTGTCCTCATCAGATATTTGCATATGAAGGAAATCGTGCTTTCCTATGGCCTCTCGTATAGCAGCAAAACTTGCAAAGCGATTTTCAGGCTTTTTCTCCATCATTTTATCCAGAATGTCATTGTAAGAGAAATCTGTCCGATCGCAGCTTTTCGAATTATCGATTAACCTCCGAAACAGTTCCGCCAAATAAAACATATCAGTAAGGTTGGTATAGATACCATCATAATATTCCTGCGGCAAAGTGTCAGATGCAGCACGATTAATATCTGCAACAAGGCTGTCAGCGTCGCCGCCATCTACCTTGGAAGCAATCTTTCCAATGCCAAAATCAATTACTTTCACCGTTCCACTCTTATCTATAAGAATGTTACCTTCACGAATATCCCGGTGAATGATTCCGTGCGTTTCTATGTAGCAAAACGCATCGATAAGCTGCAGAAAAACATCATCCAAAGTGGTTTCTGCAAACGGGGCAAAGTAATCACTGATAAAGTCCCCTATGTTTTTCCCGTCAATGTACTCCATAAGGATATAGCCCGTGTAAATACTTTCATAAGCGTAATAGTTATAAATACGGACAATGTTTCTATGGTTGAGTTTGTAGAGAATCTTGATTTCATCAAGAAAATTCTTATAGAATTGCTCCTTAATTCCATCGTACTCTGGTTCATATTTTTTTGCGACAAACAGTTCGTCTATAAACGGATCTTGGAGTAAGACCGTCTTTCCGAACGAACCACCGCCGAGATCATTATTGACCATAATGTAATCCTTCTGCTTTACAAAAGGAATAACATCTCCGTTTTGTTTAGCAACAGCCATGTTTAATCCTCCTGTTCTTCAGTATCTTCTTCACCATCGTCCTCATTATCCGCATCGGCATCTTCATCTACAAATTCATATTCGGGAATCTCAATGCCACGGACATCGATCTTGCCTGTGACGGCATCAGCAATAATTCTTGTCTTTAATGACTGAAATTCCTCAATTTGTTTTTTCAGGTTACACTTGACTTGCAATACCTTACTCCAGTATGCGTCCAAAGTATCAACGATTGCTCGTTGCTCTTCTATTTCTGGTAAAGGCAGGCGCAAATTCTCCAGTACACCCATACCTATATTGGGTTGCGTCCCAAAAGACCAATTGTCCCGTACTTGCTTTTGAAACATTACACTGGTGCAATAAAAGAAAACATATCGTGGCATTGCAAGATTGTTACAACGGACCAATGCCAACGGTGACCATATGCTAAATTCCTCATCAAAATCAACCATCACTGTTTTTCCTGTTGTAGAGCCAGACTTTACAATAAAGATATCGTTTTTGTGAGGTCTAACCTTTTGGCAGTACACTTCGTGCTGTTCTCTCGTTATAAAGCCTCTACATTCGTCGAGATGAATTCGACCGTCATGCGATGCCTCTGCTGAAACAAAAGGAATTCCAGAATCTACAAATGTAGGTGTTTCATGAGGTCCATCCGTCATGGGAACCGAGCAAATTCTCTTTAATGGTACTTCTTTTACATTAGGAACGGACAGCAAGACATCTCGCAATTTCGTATTCAAGCTCTCATTAAGTTCTGAAATTTCCTTATGCTTAATATTAATCAGCTTGTTGATGTTTGAAACCTTCCAATCCAGAAAGCGCACAATCTGATCCTGCTCTTCACGGGGCGGAACAGGGTAAAATTGAGCCGCAAATACTTCAAAGCGAAAATCTGATGACCGCTCTCTTATACCTCGATACAGCGACTGGATATACCCTGAACGTGCCATTTCTCGAAGCAGCAAGGCATAATATTGATTATTACTATTGCCTTTCGCTTGGCAGACACTATAAACAGGAGTACCTTTTCCATCAGAATCAGAAACGCCTATCGAACCAGCAAAGGCATCCATCACATGAATAACAAGATCGCCTTTTCTTATTCCTTGATAGCCGATTTCTTTCAATGATTCTGTGAAGCCTGTTGTTCTACGGTTTTTTCTTAATGTTACAGTGCCGTCACGAAAACAGGTAACGACTTCATCTGTATCACTGGTTGGGCGTTGCATCTTCTGATACAGATTCTTTCCACGCACCAGTCCCCAATGTTCCGGCATCTGCTTGATCCACGGCACGGGAAACAGTGTGTAATTCTCATATCCGCTCATTGCACGCCCTCCATGATACCCGCCAACAATCCGTCGGCTTCCTGCTCCAAGTCGTTTAGACTTTTCAAAATTTCATCCATGGGGCGCAGTTCAACGGGCTTGTAGAAATACTTCGTAAAGCTGATCTCATAGCCGACCTGCGTTTTCTTCTCGTCCACCCATGCGTCCGGTGCATAGGTCAGTACCTCGTTTTTCATAAAGGCATCAATGCCGCCCGCATAGGTGAACGGAATATTCTCCGTGTCGCGCAGATCAACATCCGGTTCACCCTCGATTGGCTGCGCGGCCGGGTCTTTCTCGGTGATAAATGGGCGCACCTTTTTCAACGCGGCGGCTTTCAGCTTGGTAGCCTTGGCAAAAGCAGTCCAATCGTCCAACGGCGCAGTTTTTGCAGCCTTTTCGATAGCCGCAATCACACTGTTGTATTCGTCCGACTTCTTGAATGTATCCGCCGGAATTGCTCTGTCAGGATACACGCGCAGACGCAGCGGTCGCTCCACCGTCACATTCCAATAACCGAAGTCCTCGTTGTTCAGAATTATGCTGACTTCGCTTTCCTCCATTGCGAGGAAAATGCGGACGATCTCCTTGCGGATTTCTTCGGTAAACTCACAGTTTTTCTTGCCCATGTTCTTGCGCAGTGCCGACTTCATCGCCGTTGCGTCGATAAGCTGAATTTTACCCTTGCGGCGTTCTTCTTTCTTGTTGGAAAGCACCCAAATAAATGTGCCGATGCCCGTGTTGTAAAACATATTCTCCGGCACGGCGATAATGGCCTCCACAAGATCGTTCTCGATCATATAACGGCGGGCGTTGCTTTCGCCGCTTCCCGCATCGCCCGTGAAGATGGACGAACCGTTATGTACTTCCGCAATGCGGCTGCCGAGAGGCGTATCCTTCTTCATCTTCGCCACATTGTTCAGCAGGAACAGAAGCTGACCATCGCTTGTGCGTGGAATCATTGTGAGCTGCTCGCCGCCGTCCAGATAAGTGTTGAAACGGCTGTCGAGGATTTCCTTCTTGCCACCCATCTTTTCTGCATCGGTTTTCCAGCTCTTGCCATAAGGCGGATTTGAGAGCATAAAGTCAAACTGCCGTGTAGCATTGCCGTCCAAAGACAGCGTTGAGCCGTAGCTGATATGTTCTGCCTGGTCGCCGTCACCCTTGAGCAGCATATCCGCCTTGCAAATGGCATAGGTTTCCGGGTTGATCTCCTGCCCAAAAAGGTGGATAGAAACATTTTTGCCGCGCTGTGCCGCCAGTGTCATAAGCCGATCCTGTGCAACGGTGAGCATACCACCCGTTCCGCAGGCCCCATCATAGCAGGAGTAAGTAGCGTCCTTGATTTGATCCGCAATCGGCATAAAGATAAGGTCAGCCATCAGTTCAACAACATCACGGGGCGTCCAGTGTTCGCCGGCTTCCTCATTGTTCTCCTCGTTGAACTTACGGATCAGTTCCTCGAAAATCGTACCCATGCCGTGGTTGTCCAGACCGGGATGCTTGAGGATGGTCCTTTTCATCCTTGTATACCGGGTTTGGGCTGAGGTTGATGTCCGAAGATATAAATTTTTCAATAACTGCGCCAAGGATGTCTGCCTCAATCATGGTATCGATCTGATTGCGGAACTTGAACTTCTCCAGAATCTCCTGCACATTCGGAGAGAATCCGTCAAGATATGCTTCAAAATCCGTTTTCAAGGTCTGCTTTTTCGCACGGCTGGTAAGGTCGCGCAGACGGAACGGCGATGCATTGCAAAAAGCCTGTCCAGCCACGTTGCACAGTGCAGGCCACTGGTTATCGATACCTGCCGCATCCAACTTTTTCTTCATATTCAGGACAGCCTCTTTACTGTCCTCCAAAAGAGCATCCAAACGCCGGATGACAGTCATCGGCAGGATAACATCACGGTACTTGCCGCGCACATACACATCCCGAAGGCAGTCGTCTGCAATGCCCCATATAAAACTAACTATTTGATTATGCACCCGATTGTCCATATTTCTTCGTTTCCTTTCGCACTGTGATGAGATTCCGGCGCATTATTTCTTTCATATCGCACGGTGCAGCTCGTCCCGTTCCTGCTCTTTCTTTGTATCAATCATCGGTCGTATGCTCCTTTTCCTCAGGTATGAACTCCAGAATATCATCCACGCCACAGTCAAGGGCATAGCAGATTTTTTCAATGCTGTCTAACGCCACATAGTGGTCACGCTTTAATCTGGTTATGATGTTTGCGCTGAAGCCCGCCTTTTCCATCAGCTCGGCGTTGGTCACGCCCTTGTCGATCATCAAATGGAACAGCCTCTTATAGCTTACCGCCATTTTTCGCCCTCCTTTTTTCGCGATTGACTTAAAATTTATTATATCACGCAAATGTGAAATAATCAACATGTATGCCGTAATATTCGAGTTATATTCCTTCTTTGAAATTGCGGCTTCCGCACGGTCAAGGCAGGGTATGGATTTATACGCGCTCATACGCTCACGGTCAAAAAAGCGGGTGCAGATGCTGCGTTTTGATTGTAAATGCACCCTAAACGCCGCATTATTCTGTCCGACTCTTAAAGCCGTTCTGTTTGGCGTTCTCGCTCGCTTTTTGTCTGCGTTCCTCGCTCATGGGCGGGTGCAGACGGATGGATAGTCGGGACTTGTCCAGCACATAGGAAACGCCGTCTTGCTCATGGGTCTTTTCCTGTCGGCAGAAGTCGGGGTACTTCTTTGCGAACATCACCAGCCGCTTTTTCAGCCCGGCATTGAAGGTGTAGATGCTTGCCGTGTCCTCTCCCTCGTTGAACAGAATGATGGTTTCTTTCTCATATTTTGTCAGCTTCGCCATAGAATCCTCCTTAATCTCCGAAAATGAAAAGCGGCAGGGACTTCACAAGGAAATGCCTGTCGATTTTGCTGCGGTATGAAATTAGCGGGTCTGAACTTGGAATATCAGCAATAAATCAGCCCATGCTTGATGATTTCCTCGGCTCGGCTGCGGATGGAGTTCATGGACTGCACCCATAGCATCTGGTCGGAGGCTTTCAGGGCTTCGTCCACGCCCTCGGCTTCTGCCATCTGCTCAATGATAAGGCTGCATCTTTCCGTTGCCTGCTCGTTCAGGTCGGCAAGGTAGGTGTGTAGCTTGCAGGAGAGAACGAGTTCACTGTAAAAACCGGGACGGCACATCCGCAGGTAGGCTTGATGCAGTCTGCCCCAATGCCCAACAGGGCGTATTTCCTCCGGCAGCTTCCAGTCCGACACACAGTAATCGCCCACAAGAATGTAGTCGATGCCGTTTTCGTGGATTCGAGGTTTCAATTCCTTCATAATTATCATGCTCCTTTCGGTTTTGCGACTTTTGGCTCTGCTCTTGGCAACTGGCAAACGGGAATGAACACGCCCTTTGCAATGTCCTCAGCACGAATGGCGGCTTTCTTTGCGTCGATGTCGGCTTT
>OEIM01000385.1_pt1 | contig 17708 bp, 21 predicted proteins | sample 1538341 | NCBI WGS metagenome assembly OEIM01 (sample SAMN02324081, study PRJEB22366) | human gut metagenome | biome: human | place: Canada: Ontario | collected 2010-10 | reverse complement strand
GATATCAGTTGGCAGCGGTATTCTCCGCAGCGACGATTCGCTCTTGGGCGGCTGCACAATGAGTCTTGTGCAGTCTTTCTCATAGATCCGCTGTACCTCCCGCTCCACCCGCAGAAAGCCCGCATGGAGGTCGATATCCGACCATCGCAGCGCACACAACTCTCCCAGACGAAGGCCGCTGTTCAGCGTCAGTAGAACGCCAAGACCGGTCAGGTCAGGCTCGTTTACGATATGATGCGCCAGCCGCAGGATCTCCGGCTCGGTGAATATCTCCACCTGCCGCTTCCTGTACGCCGGCAGTTCGGCGTTCAGGCCCGTGCAGAAGCACCCCCGCTTGGCCGCCATCCGCAGAATGGCTCGCAGCAGTACGCCAACATCCCGTGTACTTTTGGCCGACAGGCCCTGCTCCTGGAGCTTCCGGTAAAAATCCGCTACCCGCTGCTCCGTCAGCGCATACAGCGGCGCAGCGCCCAGCTGCGGCTGGATATACTGCCGTACCACATACCGATACCGGCTGACAGTAGACTCCTTCAGCTTTCGCTCTCGCTCCGCGAAAAACAGATCCACGGCTTCCGGCAGTGTCATGTTATTGCCGGGCGTGATCTCGCGGGGCAGCTCCCGCAGGCACTGTCGCCGCTTTTCCCGGCAAGCGCTGTAAGTGGCGGCGTAGACGTAGCCGTACTGCGCCCGTCCCTCCGGCGTCCGACCTCGGATATAGCGGCCCTCCCAACGGCCATCTCCGCGCTTATAGATGTTCTCCCCTCTGCGTGCCATTTCTTACTCCTCCTGACGCGATTTTTGACGGCGAACACCCTTTTTATCATCCATCATCGCGGAAAGGCTCGGCGGATATACCTCCCGTTTCGGCCTCCGGCGACTGTTTTCGCCCGAACACCGACGCCGTACTTGACTTCCCGCCACGCAAATGCTATCGTTTTACCATAGCCGATGGCGAAAAGTGCTTTCTTGAATGATGTTGATTTACGAAGGATGTCGCTCCATCTGGCTGAGTTTATTATGCCCAGGAGGGACATAAAAATGCCACAGGTCAACGGAGATAACCTGCTGCACCAGCAGCTTGTCAAGCGCACCATTGAGACCCTGCAAGCGCAGGACGATGCTTTTGCGATAGAATACGAAACCGCCAGCGATGCCGACCTCATCGCCTATGTACGTCAGTGCGTCGATGTGTCCTATACGCCCGCTCCCTGCGAGGTCGTGGGTGGTGCGTACATCGCCCAGCGCTTTGGTAACTGGTCTGCCGCGTTAAAAGCTGCGGGACTGCCCTCGCAGTACAAGCCGCCGCGGGAGCATCACTATCCCCGCTACGAGCAGGAGTACCAGCGTCAGGAGGCACAGCTCATGCAGGAACGAAAAGCGAAGCGGCAGGCCAAGGCTGACCTTGTTGCCCAGCGCAAGAACCGCGATAAGGCCCGCGCCGCCGCCAATGCCGCAAAGAAGAATGAGAAAAAATGACGGGTGTATCGACCGATACACCCGTCATCAATTTTACCGCGTTCTTCGTGCCAGTGTCTGCGTATGCAGGAGGGCATCCATCAGCATCCGTCCATCCTCACGGTCATTCCACCAATATGGGCGGAGGAATAGAAGGGCATTTTCCAGCCAAACATAGTCATCCCTGGTCAGCACACGGCTTTGGAGTCCTTCGCTGATCCTGGTATATGATTCTCTGACCTTTTCGCTGGCGTGTTCCCGCACCAAATAGGCGTTGAGCAGGCCAGTGATCACAGATACTTCTTCGTCGGTGTAGAACATGACTTTCCTCCCTGTAGACGAACAGACAGGTCAGAGTATAGCACATCTGCTCTGCATCTACAAGGGTCGTATTCAGCCTGCCTTACCCGTACAGCGTTCATCGGAGACTATCATCTCGCGTCATGATCAGCGGAGATCTGTTTTGTGGTCAGTTCTGTGGGATGAAGCAGACGCAGGGATTTCTGCTGCCCCTCGGCGTAGGCCAGCGCTCTGTCCTCCGCGCCGCCAGTGAGCGGCGTGTCAGCATCATAGACGCACAATATCACATCGGCAAGGTCGATAATCTTCTTGTAGGCTTGGAGCTGCGCGCCTGACGTGCCAACTTCGCACACAGCAGACAGGTAGGTGCAGGCGGTCAGCATATCGAAGTACCGTTCCCGCAGATAAGGCGCCCATTTTGTCGCCTGCTCCTCATGGGGCGTGTAGCAAATAAGCATCAGGTCATGGTCGGTCGTTGCCCGCAGACCGTTGACGATCTCAGCGGCGTACAATCCCACGCCGCAGTCACAGGCCACAAGGAATTGCGACACACCACTCTGGCGCAGCACCATGATCTGCTGCGCCAGTTCCATCTTCATTTTAGTGCAGGACTCATCTTCTTCATCGAAACCCCATGGAAAACGCATAGGGTGCTGCCCGATGATCGCACAGCGTATCGGTTTGTCCATTTCCATCGTTCACCTTGTTTGCAACAGTATATTTTCGCCTTATTCAGAAAGCGTCTGATTGTTTTAGACTATACTATTGCCACTATATCATGTCAAACGCTTTCTATTTCAGGCAGAAAGCAACACGAAGAAACAGTATAATTTATTCATACCACGAAAGGCAAGGACATCCCGCATGAGTAAAACTGTTTCGTTCAAAAACAATGACCGCTTTATCCAAATCGGCATTGCCATCGTTACCCTCCGCAAGCTGCGTGGAATGTCGCAGGAAAAGCTGGCCGAAAAAGCCGGTATCAGCCGTTCATTGCTGAGCGTCATCGAAGCGCCCGGAACGGCACACAACTTCACGCTGGATGTGTTCTTTGATATTGCGGACGCTTTGGAAGATGATCCCGCAGATCTTATCAGTGCATCTATGATCCCTGACAAGATGCTGAAAGGCCGGAAGTCCTAAACATGAAAAATAGAGGGCAGAGGAAATTCCTCTGCCCTCTATTCATCTGTATACCACATTAGCCTTGCAGCCGTCTCGAACTCGCCGTAATGTAAATCAAATGAGATCAGAATTGGCTGGCAGAATAGCGTACCGTGACAACGATGACGGTTTTATGTTCCTCGTCAATACGGAAAACAACGGTGTAATTCTTGACAAAAAGCTGCCGGTATCCCTTTCCTGCGTATGCACCGACTCTACGCTCCGCGCAGCGATACGGCATGGATTCCAAGGACAGGATCTCGTCCTCCAGCGTGTCGATGAGTTTTTCCGCCGTTCCCTGCTCTAACAGATTTCTGGCGATATAGGTGTAGATATTGTCCAAATCCCGCAGAGCGCGGCTCATCAGCTTTACACGGTATTTGTTATCCAAAATGCTTCCTCCTCAACGAGGAAAGTGCAGTCCGCGCATCGTGAAGCTGACCGTCAGCGGCATACTCCGCCTCCGCTTCCGCGATGGCCTTGTCTGTCTCCAGCGTCCTGACCATCTCCTCATAGGCTTCGATGCTCATGACCACCAGATCACCGTACCCGTTCTTGGTAATGAACAGCGGCTCACGGCTGGCATGACAAGCTTCTGAGATCTCCGTCGTGTTGCGCAGGTCTGTGATGGGTCTGATTTGCGGCATGGTATCGCCTCCTTTCTCTTTGCACATAATTATAGCATTATTATGTGCAATCTGCAAGCGATTTTATACACGCCCGCTATTTATCTCCATACCACACCGGCCTTGCGGCTGTCTTGAAGCCAGTCCGGTGGGAGATTGCCACGCCGTCCGTACCTGCGGCGCAATGCACCACCAGCAGGCGATCCAGCCAGTCGCGGCCTGCAGCGATGCCGACGTGTTCATCCTCCGGATAGAACAGTAAGTCCCCCGGCTGTACCTCGTCCCATTCTATGTCCACGCAGTTGGCGTGCTGCTCCATGGCTCCGCCGCCCTGCCCGATCACATACTCGCCGCCGCTGGCGTTGTAAAACGCCCAATCCACGAAGCCGGAACAGTCAAGACCGTAGGGCTGCTCCGTGCCGGTGCTGTCGCTGCCCTCGGCTGTAACCTCCGTCAGCTCGCCCCAACGGTCGTCCCAGCCCACCACCAGCGATTTGCCGCCCCAAAAGTAGTCCACCTTGTCCACCAGTGCCAGCGCGTAAGTGACGGCCATGCGCCGTTCCATGGAGAGATCGTCCGGCAATCGCTCCCACACCTCCATGGCCTCGCCGGTGGGCTCCATGGTGTGACTGTCCGCGAGAACACCAGCCGGGGACAGCGCCGCCGCAACCGCGATTACCGGCAACGCCAGCAGCAGGAACAGCACCACACCGCCGCCCGCTGCGGCTATCGCCTCAATACCGGCGCGGACGGTCTTGCCCGCTACCTGCGCCATCTGCTCCAGCCGCTGTCCTGCTTTGCGGGCGGCGGCTTTCGTCTGCTGGAGTATCTGCCTTTGGGCGGTGCGCTGGGTGCGCTGTTTTGCCCGCTGCTGGGCGGCGGTCATGGTGGGCGCAGGTGTCTTTTGCGCCCGTTGGCGCGGCACCGTTGTGGTGCATGGTGTCTCCGCCGCTGTGGTACTCTGCGCGGCGGCGGTCTGCTCTGTTGACCGCCACATATCCCGCTGGCGCGCCTGCTCCGCCGTTGTCTCCTGCCGCTGCCGCACCTTCTGGGCGCGATATTTGTGCAGAACGTACTTCCGCTGAAGCTGCCGCGTGGTGCGAAAGGTCAGGCGGGCGGCGTCCGACCCGCCCTGCTGTACCTGCTCCGTGGCGTACTCCACCGGCTGACGCTGGTGCTGGCTCTGCCGTTCCTGCTTTTGCTGGGCGTAGTGCCGCTGTAAGATACGCACCGCCGTGCGGGGTACGGCGTTCTTCTGCCGCGTTTTCGGTCGTTCCATGGCAGCGCGGGTCTTAACGTCACGCATTCTGCTCCCCCGGCTTGGTGGTCATCAGGCGGTACAGCTCCGTGTCACGGGGCAACTCATTGATGAACGGCACGAGGCAAGAGCCGACTTTAATAAGCCCGTGGCCTGCCGGGGCGTCGCTGACGTAATCCATCTGCGCGTCGCTGGCATCCAGCAGCTTGGCCAGCTCCGCACGGTCAGTGGGTGCCTGATTCAGCAGCACCAGGAACTCGCTGTTGGCGAACATCAGCCGCGCCGTATCGGACAGCAGGCACTCCTCCACGTTCTGCGTAATGCCGGTTAGGGTGGCGTAGTATTTACGAAATCGCTTCCAGCACTTATACAGGAACTCGCTGGAATAGTTGTTGATGGCACTCTTGCCGCCCACGCCGGGACTGGCGAAGAACAGATAGATCTCGTCAATGTAGACGTGGGTGTACCGTCCCTGCTGCCGGTTGCGAATGACGCGGTTCAGGATGCTGTCCAGCATCACCAGCAGGCCGATGGGCTTGAGGTTTTCACCCAAGTCCTGAATGTCGTAGCAGATGATGCGGTTGCGGGTGTCGATGTTGGTCTGGTGGGCAAACACGTTGAGGCTGCCGGTGGTGAACAGCTCCAACGCCAGCGCAATTTCATGGGCGACAGGCTCCTTCTGCCGCATGAGGTCGTCGTAGAGGTCTTTCAGCGTGGGCGGGTCGCCCTCGTACTTTCGGATGTACTTGCGGTAGATATTGGCAGTACAGCGGTCGATGATGGACTTCTCCTTTGCGCCGATCTCGCCCGCGCCCATGAGCTGTTCACACAAAGACATGATGAACTCACTTTTCAGCACCAGCGGGTTACGCCCGTCGCCGTACTCCTTGGAGATGTCCAGTGCGTTGACATAGCTGCCGTTGGAGGCAGATATAGTAATGACCTCGCCGCCCAGAGCGCGGATCAGCGGGCCATACTCCCGCTCAGGGTCTACCACAATAATATCGTGGTCGGTGTTCAGTCCCACGAAGCCGATCTCCTGCTTGGCCATCATGGATTTGCCGCTGCCGGATACGCCCAGATACAGGCCATGCCCATTCAGCAGGGCGTCACGCTTGCAGATGATAAGGTTGCGGGATACGGCGTTGACGCCGTAGTACAGACCGCCGGTGTCCATGATCTCCTGCGTCTTGAAGGGCAGCAGCACGGCGGTACTCTCGGTGGTCAGCGTCCGCATGGCGTCGATACGCCGCAGTCCGTAGGGCAGCACCGTGTTCAGCGCGTCCTCCTGCTGGTGCTTCATAGTGGCAAACTGACAGCCGTGGGAACGGCCAATGGCGGACAGGGCTTCCGTGTCCTGCTCCAACTGCTCCTCGTTGTCGGCAAGGTGCGTCAGCGTCACCAGCGCGTACATCATCCGTTGGTCGCGGGCGGTGAGGTCGTCTAAGAACTCCCGCGTTTCCTTCCGCATCTGCTCCAGATCATAGGGGATGTTGGCGGAGAAATTATTGTGGTGGTTCTGCCGCTGCTGCCAGCGGATGATGTCGCTCTCCACCGCCATGATGCGCCGGTGCATCTCCGACACAGCCTCGTCGGTAGCCACTGGCACGATGTCAATGGACAGCATCATGTTTCGCGGGTAGTCCATCAGCTCGGCTATCATGGTGTCCTTGATGAAGCTGGCGTACTCCCGCAGGAACAGGGTGCGGCCCACGCGCTCGTCCACGGCGTAGTGGTCGGGGAAGAATTCAGCGTCTCCGGCGCGATGGCGTCGCGGAAGTCGTGGCCGCGCCGCTGGGCGGTTTGCAGGTCGAAAGCGAAGGCCGATTCCTGCCCCACGCGGAAGAAGTCATGGAACAGCCGCAGCCGCTCGTTGAGGGTGATTTCCCGTATGCCGGAATCCATGCGGCTGAGGCCAGCGGTCAGGTCGGTGCCGACGCGGGCGAAGAAGGTGCGGGCCTCCTCGATACTGTGCTTGGCCACGGATACGGTGATGTACTTCTCCTGCACCAGATTGTTGCTGCCGCTGGCCTTGTCCAGCAGAATGCCGTTGTACTCGCGGCGCATATAGTCGCGGCCATCCTGCCGGTAGGCCATCAGGAGGTTTCGGCTGAACTCCTGCCGGTTGAGTTGGCGGTTCACCAGCGTCAGCTTGATGCCCGCGTCGATGGGCAGACTGTTGAGAACGCCGCAGTAGCCCAAGAACAGTTCCATTTGCTTTTCCGGCGAGGCCACGGCGTAATTGACGTCAAAAAAGCGCCAGGTCTTGGAAAACCTGCCGCTTACCTGAAAAACGCCGTCCTTATAGATGCGCTTGATGGGAATGGACTGCTGCACACTGCGGGGAATGCGGAAGGCGTCCCGTTCCGTGCTGCGGCCCTTGAATAGTTTTCTCACTTCTTGTCCTCCTTCTCCCAAAGATCGTATAGATAGTTCTCGCTGTGCCACAGCCGCCGACCGGCCAGCAGGAAGCTGGTCTTGCACCATGCCCACAGGAATTGCTCCAGCGTCAGGCCGTTGTAGTGGAAGAAGCCTGCCACCGCCATAGGTGCAGCACCCACGATGCACAGCCACCCCAGCGTCTCGCGGTCTAACACGCCCCGCAGGGCGAAGTACAGTCCCACCGCCGTACCCACCGCCAGCAGCGAACAGATGAGCTGCCGCGCTGTCAGGCCGAAATAAACGGTTTCCTTGTAGCTGCGTATCTCTTTGTTGATTTTGATCTCCATGTGTTCCTCCATAAAATGTCGAAACCCGTCTCAATTGAGACGGGTTTCGGAAATTGATAGTAGAATTTTATTCAATTCACGCTCTGGGTCGGCATCGTTGTAGAACCCCTTGTGCTTTTCAACACAGGTAATATCGCAAAAAGAATTTCTTTGAGACATCGTAGTCCCTCCCTTACCATTCGTTTTCTGAATTATCTTTCCGATTAGTAGCCTATAAGTCCGAATGCTTGATCTAAGTCCACAGTCAATCCATCTGTATGTTCATTCCAGAAATTAATCAACTCCGCTTGGTGATTGGCAATCATCATTTGAATCTTACGCACATCAGAGGTCTTAATTTTCCCCTTTGACAATTTCTTCCCTGTGATGATAGAAAATGATCCTGTTGTTTCGTGTCGTATATCCACATGGACGTGTGCTTCATTGTGTTTTCCGGCCTCTCTTGAATTCATGTAGTATCGTATACCATCATCTTCAAATACACTTCCTGCATCCATACACAGCAAGAGTTGAATTTCGATAGTATCTTCTATCGCGTGTCCCATTCTATGAAGGAAGTATGCTATCGGCTTTTCTGTAGCACCAATCGAATATCGTAGCCCATTAAACATCAGATATTTTTGGATAACGCTAAACTCATCAGCGAGAGTTAGTACTGAGTCAGTCTTGAATTTAGCTTCAATTTCATATATTCTTTTGTCGACCCAATCCCACAGATTTATGATTGAAAAGTCCGCTTCAACATTTCTGACAGAAAAACTCTTCCCATTGATTCTCCTCAGCGGTGCAACAATCTCCTTACCGAGTATTCCGTAGTTGCCGCTATGCGGCACAAGCACTTCATCATGGAGTTTTTCTTCCGCATAGGCATGGACGGTTACATGAATCTTCAAATCCATAGTTTTAACCTCTCATATCATTTACCACAACTTAGTTTTTATATTATTGTGATTATTTTCTCATATCTACCACATAGTGTCAATGCTCCCGTCACAACCCAAACATCTCCCTCACCACGCGGTCGGCACCCTTTACCAGCCCTACCAGCACCAGCATATTGAAGATGACTTCGCCAAGATAGCCCCATACCTGCGTGACTACCGAGCCGCCGCCCAGCACCGCCGTGCCGCTGGCGGCGAAGGCCGAGAACACGATGCAGGCCAGCACGATCACCGCGCCCTCCAGACATACGCCCATATAGCTTTTGAGAAAGGCACGTCCCATCTGGGACGTGCCTTCTCCCGCAAAGGACGCCAGTGCCACCGGCGACAGCGCAGCATATAAATAGAGCCTAAAGAAGCGGCCATACACGGTGAGGATCATCAAAAACGCCAGCACCGTAATGACCAGACAGCCCAGCAGCGTTACCAGCCACAGGGGGATACTGGCGAGAAAACCCACGTCCTCAATGGCCGATGCCATCTCTGCAGGCAGCGATACGGCTGCTCCGTCGATACCGCCCACGCTACCGGCAGCGGTGGAGATGATACCGGCGCAGACCGCGAAAATATCCACCATCAGGTCGATGCCGTAGGTGACAGCCAGCTTCGCCATGACAAAGTAGATGAAGTGCCGCAGGACGTGTTCAGGCCGCTGGAAGTCCCGAAAGCTGGCGCTGCTGCGAAAAATGCCGATGGCCAGGAACAGCACCAGCAGGCCATAGCCGATACCCTGCATAGCTCCGTTGACGGTCTGGATCGTCTGCCATATCGTGCCGCCCTTAAATGCCTGGGGTGATTGGGTCAGCAGCGACCACATCTCCGTCAGCTTATCGTTCCATACACCAAAGGCATAGTTGAGATTGTCAATGATCCAGTTGTTGTCCATGGCTTACACCGCGCCGATCAGCGTCAGAATCTCCTTGGCAAAGGCGATAAGCAGCCCGCCGAACAGACACAACAGGCCCTGCGTCCGCTGGCTGGCGTCGTGGCTCTGGATGCTCATGCCCACCTGCACGATACCCCATCCAAGGATAATAATACCGATGGCCTTGATAATGGAGAAAATAAAATCAGACAGGTTGTTAACGATGGTCAGCGGATCACCGCCGGTGGCATAGGCGGTGATAGTAGCGCACAAAGCGGTCAATGCACCCACGCACACGTTCCTTATAATCGTTTTTGTTTTCTTCATGTTCGTCCTCCAAAAATGTATAGTCGTCCAATGTACGGAACTCATAGGGCAGATCGGGCAGCGAGTAGTCCGGCACAGGCAGCGGGTTATGGATATAAGGCTTTGCCTCCCCATCTGCTGTGCGGCGCACATTGGGGTGCTTTTTGATGTCGTACTTTTTGTCCCGCACCGGCTTCTCACCGCGGATAAACAACAGAGCATCTTTCGTGGGCAGCATCCGTATCTCATCCGGAGTCATCAGGTCACGTCCTGTCTGCTGATAGTTGACGGAGCTGGAGCCGCTGCGTCCCTTTGTCTGTCCATGGGTGCAGGTATGCACTGTCTCTTTCCCCAGCAGCTTCGACACGAACTCCAGCGATGTGGGTTCATTGCCGCCGCCGAGGAACAGGAGAGTATCACAGTTCCCGATGATACCCTCCCATTCGTCTTTGTAGAGAGCCTTGATGCTCTGGATGTTCTGCACGATGATATTGATACCGATGTTGTAGCTACGGCAGGTAGCCAGCACCTTGGGATAGCTGTCCGGTTGGGCAACATTGGCCCACTCATCCTGTATCACGCGGACGGGTATGGGAAGCCGCCCATTGTACCGTTCATCAGCCCGCAGATAGAGCTGCTGAAAGCACTGCGTGAACAGCATACTGACGAGATAATTCATACTGCCGTCGTTGACGGGGATAACGCAAAAGATGGCGCGCTTACGCTCACCCAGCGAAGTAAGATCCATCTCATCGGTCTGCATCATAGCCGCATATTGCGGGAAGATAAAAGCCGCCAGCCGCACGGAAGCGGTCACGAGGATGCTCTTGGCGGTCTTGCCCGCGGCCTGCTTGTAAACCTTATATTCCCGCACCGCTACATGAGTCGGATCACGCTCCTCCAGTGACTGAAACAGCAGATCCAGCGGGCTTTGGTATTGGTCGTCCTCCTCCATCACCCGCGCACACTCCAGCATGAACATCAGCATTTCAAAATTCTGTTCCTCTTTGGGCGCTTCACTGAGCAGATACAGCATCAGCGCGGAGTCCAATGCGATCTCCGCCTTCTCCCAAAACGGATCGTTGGACGTGCCCTTGGTGGGCGTGGTGTTTTTCACCAGGTTGTCCATCAGCTTCAGCACATCCGGCTCGTCCCGAATATAAGTGAACGGATTATAGCCGTCCGACTGGTTTGGGTGGATAAGATCAAATACCTTGATGTCGTACCCCTCCTCTTGCAGCAGATAGCCGGTACTCCGCAGCATCTCACCCTTCGGATCAACGATCAGATAGGAGCAGTTGACGCTCATAATGCCGGGTTTGCAGAAAAATCGTGTCTTGCCGGAGCCGCTGCCGCCCACCACCAAGATATTGAGGTTGCGTTGGTGCTTGTAGCCATCCAGTCCGATGGAAACGTGTTTGGTCAGGATAACATTTTTACCGTTTGGATCGGCGTACTGCTTGTTCAGTTCACGGGCATTGCCCCATTTGGCAGAGCCGTATTCTTCACCGGGACGGCGGTTCTCGTGGTCAGAATAGTAGAGCGTCACCGCCAGGCCATAGCATACCAGCACGCCCAGGATGCACCTCGGCGTATACGATGTCCATCGCAGCAGATCGGGCCGTCCCAGCAATAGTCCGAAACGTTCCACGAGTGCAAGTAGATTTATTCCTGCTTCATAAGAACAGGCCAGTACGATTGCCATATAAATGACCGGCACGGCGAGGACAGACCATACCACAGGGTTTATCTTTTTCATGGCATTACCCTCTCGCAGTACACCACATACCGCTGCTTGCCGCCGCTGGCATAGGGGTGGCAGGTGATGAGCGTCAGCAGGTCGCGGCCTTGCTGTATCTTGATCTTGTCCACCTCATGGGGCTGGATGATCTGAATGTCAGCTACGGCATAGGTCAGCGTTTCCCATAACCTTGTGACTTGCACGGTATCGCCCACCTGCAAGCGGTCGATGTGCCGGAAGTAATCCGCGCCGCGCCAGCCGCGGTGTCCGGCGATGACGCTGTTGGTATTGCCGCCGCCAATAGGGGCGGAGGTATTGCCCAGTACCGCCGCGCCTGCGGCAAGGTGGGCATCGGACGCACCCAAGTAGACGGGCATGGTTAGCTCCATAGCGGGTATCTCTAACACGCCCATGATTTCGTCCTCGATGCCGTATGCCACAAGGTCAGCGGCAGGCGCTTCACAGGCTTCGAGATCGGTAAGGTTACACTGTTTTTCCGCGTAAAGCTGGCGGTTATATTTCTGTAGGTCTGCCAGCAGTTCAGGATACTGCTGCTCCAGCTTCCGTTCTTCGAGGAAGGTTTGTGCTGCTTCTTCCGCGTGGGATTCCAAACGGCTGCCGGTAAAGGTCGGCCACAGCATCACGCAGATACCCGCCACAGCCAGCAGCGCCGCCAGCAAAAGAGCTGTTTTACGCATGGTGCTTCCTCCTTACCAAGAAGTAACCGCCGCCAATCACTGCTGCCACGCCAAGGCCGATGCCAAGACCTGTGAGGTAATGCTGCGTCCACGAGGATGTCACTGGCTTTTCTTCTACGGCAGCAGTTTCCTGTTCGGGAGTATAGGGAACACGGTGGCCACGCACCAGCAGTCGGTGGGTGTTGACGCCAAACGGCGTACAAGTCACCAGCGTTACATAGTCCTTGCCATCCGCAATTTGCAGCAGGCGCGTGTCCGTAGGCAGCACTGTGTTGATGGCATCTACTTTGTATGCCATCACCTCACCCAGCACATGGATGTAAAATGTATCGCCTTCTGTAAGCTGGTCGATGTCCGAAAACAGCTTGGACGAGGCCATACCGCTGTGTGCCGACAGCACCGCGTGGGTGCTGCTGCCGCCCACCGGCAAGGAAGTTCCTGCCACATGACCCACGGCGCGCTCCAATGTCTCCGCGTCCGTACCGTGCTGTACCGGCAGATATACGTTGATCTTGGGAATGTCCACATACGCCATGATGCCGCCCACGGTGAGTTGTTCCGCATACGCTAAGGGAGGGGCATCTGCCCCTCCCTCTGTAATAGCCGCCGTGCCGGACAGCATGACGTTGTACTGCTCCGCCGCTTCTCGCTGGGCGGTCAGTTCTGCGTCATCGGTGTCCTCAATGGCGGCGGTATAAGTGGTTTCCACATCCGAATGATATTTCTCACTTACCAGCTCACCGATCAGCGGATAGAGAAGAAGTCCCACCGCCATAACACTGCAAGCCACCACCAGTAGCCAGCGTTTCACTGCTCGCTCTTGTGCTTGCGGGACTTCACCACGATGAACGCTGCCGCGCCCAGCAGAGCCACGCCGCCGATGGTGAACATCCAAGTACCATAACCGCCCGTCTTGGGCAGGTCGAAGCCGGGGTTATTAACTACGGTCAGGGGGACGATGGCGTTGCCGTCCGTCATGCTGGCGTCCTTACCATTGACGGTGGCAGAGGCGGTCAGCAGCTTCGCGCCGCACTTCTCGCACCGACCGTCCTCAGCGGTCTTAATGACGATTTTAATGGCGTCCTTCAGCAGCACATAGCCCTTGTCGGTGGCAATTTCGGTCAGGCTATAAGCATCGTCCTCCAGCCCCTTGATCACGATGTGACCGCTGCTATTGGGAACGAACGAAGTGGCGTCGGCCTTCTTTGCGGCAAAGCCCTTGGCATAATACACGCCATCCTTCAGGTCTGCGATAATATAGCAGTCGTCTGTGTCGTTGTGCAGCCGGAACTTGACATTCTTCATATTTCCGCCGTTGTCAGAAAACTGCTTCAGCACATCCACGCCGTAGGTATACACATGGCAGCAGTCCTTGAGGGTATCGAAGTAGGTCGTGTTGGTGCGCTTCCACGTCAGCACGACCTCATTGGGGTTGTCGGTATCGCCCATCTGAGCATCTGCAGTCAGTGTCGCCGCGTAGGTGATACGCATGGTGCAATCGCTGTACCCACGCTTCACGCTGTCGGTATACACGGTGGCCGCCTCGTTGATCTCTGCCAGGCCAGCCTCGGTCATGCGGATGGTCATAATGTTCTGCACATCATCGTAGGCCACGGTGAACTTGCCGGAATCCTCGCTCCAGGCAGTGATCTTGTCGGTGCAGGCAGCGTCCTTAAAGAACTCGATAACCACATCGTTCTTGTTATACTTGATACCCTTGGACATGGTATCGACGTAAGTATACTCGCTGAGAGAGGACGCCTTGGACGTGATGGTGGGCAGTGTGCTGATGATCTGATAATCTACCGTGTCGCCCACGGAGGCGGTGGCAGTGTGAGCGTACCCATCGGTGATGTCGGTCAGGCTGCCGGTATTCTTGCCGGTGGAGTTCTTTGCTTCGCGCACAGTCTTATCCAACGTGGGATTGCCAGTCTGGTTCTTGGGGTACACGGTCACATCGTAATTCCATGCCGCGCCATCGATGGTAGTCATGGGCAGAGATACGAAGAAGGGGTTGCAAGTAGAAGTCACGTTTTCAGGGACGCGAGTCTCCACAACGAGGTAAAGCCCCTGCTCCATGTCGGATGCAGAGGTGTGGCCGGTAACATCCGTCTCGGTCATAGCCACGCCGCCGTTCTTCACGGCGGTTTCCAGAGCGTTCTTGACGGTGGTGGCGTTGGCAGTCAGCGCGGTGGACAGCTTGTTGTTGAGCACATCGCTGGTGAAGTAGTTGATGCCGCCCGCGGTCTTGTGAGCGTCCGCGGCGGTCATGCCAATGGCAGACAAAACGGCGGTGCTTCGATCGCTGTTGTCGAAGCCATACAGCACACCCACCGTGCGCTGGTCGTCCACCACTTCATTGCTCATGGTGACATCGGCAACACGGAGGTAAGTGAACTCCACGCCCTGAATGGCATACTTGCTCAGCTTGTCGATAACCGCGTCATCATGCAGGCCGGTGGAAACGTAGGACTCCGCGTCCCACGCGCCATCGTTGCCGGCTGTGGTGATGTCGTACTTATAGATGCTCAGGGATGCTTTCTTTGCGGGGTCGATGGTAGGTGCAGAATTTGTTGCGGCAAATGCCGTGGTCATCAAGCCGATGGCCATGAGCGCCGCCATCAGCAGCGCCAATACGCGATGGATCTTTTTCATGTTCGGTTGTTCTCCTTGTTCATAATTTTTGAGTTGAGTTTTTCACTTTTTACGGGTATACTGGTGGTATCAATCCGAAGGAGGTGCTTGCAGATGGTCTATACCGTGGAGCAAATCGCGCAGCGTATTTTGCCTGTTGCACAGAAATATGGTCTGAAGGCGGTTTATCTGTTCGGTTCCTATGCCCGTGGCACGGCGACCGAATCCAGTGACATAGACCTTTTGATCGACACCTCGGGGACAAACATCAAGAGTCTCCTCTCGCTTTCCGCTGTGTACTGCGACTTGGAAGATGCGCTCCAAAAAAGCATTGACCTGATTACGGTAAGCTCGCTGGAGCAGCGGCCCCAGATGGAAAACGATGTACGCTTCCGTGATACGGTGCTCAAAGAAAGGGTGAATCTCTATGTTGCCGCCTGATGCCCAGCGATTGGCGCATATCCGCGATTACTGCCTTGAAATTCAAAAGACGATAGACCGCTACGGGAAGTCCTTTGAGACATTTGACAATGACCCCGATTATCAACGTTCGGTATCTTTCTGTATTTTGCAGATTGGAGAGCTGAGTGGAAAACTCTCCGCCGAATACCGGCTTGAAACAGCAAAACACATCCAGTGGGGTCCCATCAAGGCCATGCGAAATCTTGTGGCGCATAACTACGGTAGCATGAGCCGCGAGATCATCTGGGAAACCGCCGTAGCGGACATCCCCGTTTTGTGCGAGTTCTGTGAACAGCAGCTACAAGCCTTTCAGAATTGAACCATCAGCCTGCCGTTTTGCGGTGGGCTGATTTTTTGCAAAAATAAACACCCATGCAAAGCATGAGTGCTGCAAACATAATGGGTGAAATAAACCCGTTGCTGCCTGTGAACGGCAGGGCAAATTCCGCATTGTTGCAGGCAGTGATGGCAACATCACGGTTGCTTCTGTCCAACGTTCCCGTGAACAGCGGTTCGGTCAGCAGCGTGTACCCTGCGGGAGATTTGGTTTCCGTCACGCGGTACTGCACACCGATCTTGAGGTCAGTCCATTGGGCGATGCCAGTCTTGTCGGTGGTCACCCTGCCAACCTCCGTCCACGTCTTACCGTCTGCGGAAGTCTCCAACAGCAGCTCCGCACCGGCAAGAGGTGCGCCTGTCGCATCCACCTTGCGGACGCTGATGCTGCCCTTGGCAACCACGTTCTCGCGTGTGACTTTGATGCTAAGGTTCGCAGTGGTCAGGCTGAAATCATATTTGGTTTCATCCAGCACATAGCCGTCCACGGTACTAACTTCCTGATAGAAGTATTTGCCGAGTCTCAGGCCAGAGAACGTCAACCTGCCATTGGCATCGGTCGTGCCATCTGCAATTTTGTTTCCGTTGGCGTCAAAGAGCCGAAACACCACACCGGCCAGCGGCTGCTTCGCATCGGCATCTACCTTCAGAATTTCGATGCTGCCCTTGACCGGCGCGTTCTCGCGGGTAACTTTCAGCACCTGGCCGTTTTTATTCAGCACAGCGGAGTACGCCGCGTCGTCCAAAACATACCCGTCCGGAGCCTTAAACTCCTTGTAGGTATAGCTGCCTAACCGCAGGCCGGAGAATGTCAGCTTTCCGCTGGCATCCGTGTAGCCCTCCGCGACCTGTTTGTTGGATGCATCGTACAGTCGGAAGCCCGCACCTTGCAGCGGCGTCTTGTTATCACCGTCCACCTTGACAATTTCGACGCTGGCCTTGGCTGGTGTATTTGTCCGCTTCGCCGTAATATTCAGCGCTGTGGCTGAGATGGTGATCTGATACTTGGTGTTGTCCACCACATAGCCGCTGGGCGCACTGATCTCTTGATAGCTGTACTTGCCCTGCGACAGATCCTTGAACACTGCCTTACCATCCGCGCCGGTGGTAGCATCAGCTACCTTGTTACCGCTGGCATCAAAAAGCCGGTATGTTACGCCTGCCAGCGCCTTGCCAGTCTCTGCATCCACCTTGTTGATGGTCAGACTGCCTTTTTCCTCCACGATTTTGACCTTAAAGTGAATGTACGCCCACACGGGGTCGGGCAACGAGGTCAATGCCGTACACGCCTGATAATTGCTGCCGTTGCTGGGTTCCAGCAGCACGGACTCCGTGCCCTCTACATCCAGTGAATACCCGTAGTCGCTGCTGATATAACCGTTCAGCTTTTCCGCCGCGTCCTTTGTGGCCGTCACGGTCAGTGTGTTCCAACTCTGATTGACCGTCACGCCGCTGATATTCGTGCTGAAGTAATACTGCGACAGTACTCCGTTGGTATCTGTGGCTGCACCCACATACTTGCTGCCGTCCCATGTCAGCGTAATGGCATTGGCGTCTGAAAGTTGATTGCGGTACTTCACCGCGAAGCTGGGGATCTTGCCGTGGTTCATAATGCGGTCAATGATGATGTTGTACGCCACCGCCACGTCGTCGCCCGCATAGTGAAACAGGTTGGCGCAGGTGGTATCATACAGGGTGTACGGATAGGTCGTGCCGCGGTAGCCGCACACGAACTCCCACACCACCGCCTGCGTCGCCAGCTGCGCGCAGTCCGGGTGCATATTGAAGCCGTAATTGCCGCCGTAGCCGTAGGCCATAGCCAGCGTCACGGCATACCGCTGATTCCACGTCAGGTCGCTCCATGACGTGGAGGAATACTGCAAATCGCCGCTGGCGGAGCGCACCTCCGGCTCCATGCAGTAGGCGGGGACAGTCTCCCCTGTGTCGTTCCGGGTGAAATACTTGAGCTTGTTGCTGGTGTACGGCCCCCACTGGGGCACCGGCGTTTTGTCCTCGTGATAGCGGTATTCGTTGCCGCTGCTGACGACGCCCGTGACCGTGGCGGCATGGGCGGTCACAACGGACAGCCCCATGACAGCCACCAGCAGGCACACCAACATCAGCATTTTGTGAATGGATTTCTTCATGCTCGTCCTTTCTCCCAACGCAAAAGACCGGCAGCTCACGCTGTCG
>OEIM01000320.1_pt1 | contig 19221 bp, 18 predicted proteins | sample 1538341 | NCBI WGS metagenome assembly OEIM01 (sample SAMN02324081, study PRJEB22366) | human gut metagenome | biome: human | place: Canada: Ontario | collected 2010-10 | reverse complement strand
TCATTGGCCACCCAATCCGGTTCCATGTCCTCTATCTTGTCGCTGTGGCTCAGTATTTAGGGGGGGGCTATCAAATAAAAAACAAGGGGTATTTTTAAAATTGTGGTATTTTAGCATGTCTGTATCGCACACCGCCAAAACCCTATTTTGAATATCCAGTTCTATAAAAGTGAATATCCACTTTGAATATCCACCTGAATATCCAGCGTCAAAAAAGACCGATTTCAAGCACAAAAAAAGGGGAGGTATAACCACCTCCCCACACCGGATCATTCTAAAGCCGTTTTTATTGCCTTTTTAGCCGCTTATTATTCGTCTGATACATTTCCACTACGCCCGCAAGAAATGAGCGTAGATTGCTTTATTATAGCCTTTTTGGTGCATACAGTCCCGTTACCAGATAATCCTGCATGAAGCAGATAATTCTTCGTTGCGCCCACCTGTTCTGCCGTCAAAACAGTATAAATGGCCGTTATACTACTAAAATACCAGTCTTTCCGCTTTGTTCCTTCTATTCCGTGTGTCAAATGTATATGTATTACCTTTGCCATAACTAATAATATTTTGTCGCAAATATACCAAATAACTATTATATGGAATAATTTAAGCAGCATTATATCAAATAATCAGGCACAAAAAAAGCAGCCGCAGCTGCCACTCACTCCCCCACCAGAATCAACCATGTAAGCCTTATGTAAACCCAATTAAACCTATCTGCAAATCTGTATGCCTAAAAAGCACATAAATGTAGCTGCAAATTAAACCCACGTAAACGTTTCGTTTTGCAGAGCCATCCACTCATATTTTGCATAACATTTTGTATATCAATAGGTTTGATATTCTTTCCGCTCAATCCTCAATATACGTTTCGTTCTGTGCCCCATAGTGGCTCAGCCAGTAAAGATAAAGAAGATATACCATAATGGTAACCACTTGGAAAATAAAGGCAATTTTTGTCTTTCCGGTTCCGGTGACGGCACTGATGTAGACATATCCGGGTACTGCGAATATATAATTGAACAGCATGACGATGAAAGGGGGGACAGTGTGTTGCACCAGTGTTTCGTTGTTGGTGTAAAATCCGATAATCCAATAATCACAAAACAATGCGACTCCTACCAGCGGAAAACCGATGGCATATCCCATTTTGATGATTTTGTGGCAGATAGGAAAAACACCTTTTTGTTGTCCGGCTCCTAAAAGATTGCTTACCAAGGAACCGTTGGTGGCTCCTAAAGAACTGACAATCACAAAAAAAGAGGGTGGAAACGCTGCGGGTTATGTTGGAAACGGCCAGTTCCATCTTTCCTAAATGTTCGATGGCGATGAAGAACAGGAACCACGGCGCCATACTGATAAAAGAATGCAGCATGCTCCATACGGACAGGTAAAACAGTCTTTTCAATAGCTTTCCATCAAATATCGGTTGCAGTCCATACTTGTTTTTATCAATCTTTCTCCACATATGGATAAGGAGAATGATTAACGATCCCATTTCTGCTAGCGTTGAGGCTATTGCCGATCCTGCTATCCCAAATTTTAAGGTAAATATTAACAGGTAATTGAAAGGGATGTTGATAAGTACGGCTGCTATTGCGGCCCAAGATAAGGACCTGGTCTTTATTATTCCCACAAAGAAAGCCCGGAGTGCCAGAAAGGGAAATGAAAATAAAAGTCCGAAACTGCGCCAGTCCAGATAGTCCGTTACAGCCTGATAGATTTCCGGTGAGGTAATTAATTGTTTCAAGAGGAAGGGGGAAAGGCCCTGTATCAACAAACATAAAGAGAGTGCTAGTCCGGAAAGGAAAAATAGTCCTTGAAAGAAGGTACGTCCTGTTTCTGCATAGTTCTGTTCTCCATTCCTGCGGGCAATCATGACTTGTAGTCCTATGCTGAAACCGAAGCCTAGCATATAAGTTGCCAGATAATATATTCCTGCCAAGGCAGATGCGCCAAGTTCCACTTCACCGACATGGCCCAGAAAGACGGCATCGGTAATGTTGATTAATTGCTCCATTAAAACGCTCATCATTACAGGAAGGTTGATGAGCCATATTTGTTTATATGTATAATTCATTGTTTAACTTAATGTATAACCATGCTTATGCACTTATCGGTTTAGGGATGGTGCACAATCTGTGTGGATTAATAATAAGGGTATAAAACTCTGTAACAAATCTTATTTAAGATCCGTCAAAATAGCCAAATAGTTTGGATTGGTAGTGCTATTCGTTGAATGTAGCTATATACAGAGTTGATGTTTCATTAGTTAAACAATTGTGTTTTGCAGGTTAAATCAAATCTCCTGGTTCGGCATAAATTTTGTATTCGCTCTCTAGTCCCTTGAAATCTTTTCTGAGGAGTACAATTTTAGCTTTGGGGGTAAGCCAAATGTTTAGTGGAATGGCATTCTTCTCTTGAAATGAAAATATAGTGCTGAATTCTTTTCTCAAAGACTCGTCTGAGGTTGCGGTATAATTAGGGAGTGAGAAAAATGAATTTATGTAGTTATACAGTATTTGTTTGCTTTTCATAGATCCCCCTTTTTCATATTTCTCACTTTTGGCATACAGCATAACAGATGGGACACCTTGATGGATATGGGTTTGCGTACTCAGATAATATCCGTCCAGATTATTTGCATAGCCTGTGGTAAAATCGGAGTCGGTTACGTCTTTCCAATTGAAAGCAAGGAAATCTTTTTTATTTGTGATATCAATGGATATTGTATCACTACTATAGATTATTTCATTGTTTTTGTAACCTAGCAGATAAGTCTTGTATGTGCCGGGTGAATAATAAACATGTGCCCATTTGAAAAATGTTGTTTCCACATATCTGGCATAATTTGAATGACTGAATACTTTAAAGCTATTTGGGGAATGAGATGATTTCCACACTATGGAATCATACACTTCGCTTAGACAAGGTGCATCTTTACCAAAATCAAAAGATTGGTAGAATACAATAGGAGCAAATATGTTTTGAGAACTTGTTTCTGCTTCTAATATAATTTTGATCTCTTTATTTTCTGTTTCTTTATTTTGGCTACCATCCATATCGGCCTCTTCTTTGGAGCAAGACAAGACAAAGAAGGTAAGTAGTAAAAAACAGTAGAATATCTTTTTCATGTTTGTTTTTGAGTTGGGTAAATAGCTCTGTTTGTAATGTCGAAAACAAAGCTAGCAAATATATTTGATAATCTCAGCTTTGTATCCTATATTTTATTTTTGACTGATGATTTGATAATCAAAATCGGTAAACAAAGACTTTACAGAGATTCAAGAGGTTCCTGCACATACCTCATATACTCCTCATAGTCTATATACCTTCCACCCATTGACTTTAAGTGTGGGGTTTCAAACTGACAATCAATCAAGGTTCCTCCCAACTCCTGAAATGTTTGTGCCAGATAGATAAGCGCCAGTTTCGATGCATTGGGGACTAGAGAAAACATGCTTTCGCCGAAAAAACACTTTCCCAAAGTGACTCCATAGAGTCCGCCGACCAGACAAGATTCTTCCCATACTTCCACGCTGGTCGCGAAACCTTGCTCATGCAGGCGGATGTAGGCTTTCATGATATCTTTGCCCAACCATGCTCCCGTTTCTTCCATCCGCAGATTGCCGCAGGTTTGAATCACTTCATGGAATGCCTGGTTAAAACTGACTCCATATTGTTCTTTGTTCATAAAAGTACGCATGGAGTGAGAAATGTGAATCTCGTTAGGGAAAATCACAAACCGTTTCAGGGGACACCACCATTGTATCTGTTTTTCACGGAAAGCATACCAAGGGAATATGCCATTGGAATAGGCAAGGAGGAGACGGTCTACGGAGAGGTCGCCGCCCACTGCCAATAGTCCGTCCGGTTCGCCATAGTGAGGGTCGGGAAAAACAAGTTTTTGAGTTAGTTGAAAGACCATATTGTTTTTTATTTATTGGATTCATATAATATCTTCTGTAGGAACTTCTCCGTATCTCTGCCTCTGCGGAGAAGTTGCCGATTCATTTAAAGGTATTACTCTTTGAGTACTTGCAAGCTCAATTCTCCGTTTCCTGCTGTCACTCTTACTTTACCTCCTGTTTTTAATGCTCCGAATAGGATTTCACGCATAAGCAGTGGCTTCAGCTGCGAAGTAATTACCCTGTCCATTTCCCTGGCACCATATTCTTTGGTGAAACCTAGTTTCAGCAGATGCTTATAGGCTTCCGGGCTGAGTTCCATTCCTACATGACGTGCAGACAGTTTGTTTTTCAGTTCGTTGAGTTTTTTGTTCAGGATGAGAGAAGCCATTCCGTAATCCATATCATGGAAGACGACTGTTGCAGACAACCGGTTGATGAATTCAGGTTTGAAAGTTTTCTTAACCTGTTTCAACATTGCCTCTCCGGCAGTAATTTGTCCGCTGAAACCTATAGAAGCTTGGTGCGCGAATTGTGCTCCGGCATTGGAGGTCATGATAAGTATAACATGGCGGCAGTCCGCTTTCCGTCCTTTGTTATCCGTCAGTACGGCATAGTCCATGACTTGCAGCAGGATATTGAATATATCAGGATGCGCTTTTTCTATTTCGTCAAGCAGTAACACACAGTTGGGAGTTTTGCGGATAGCATCTGTCAGCAGTCCGCCGTCTTCATAACCTATATATCCGGCAGGTGAGCCGATGAGTTTGGCCACTGTATGCTTTTCCGTATATTCGCTCATGTCAAAGCGTTGCAGGGCAATACCTAGTTCGGAGGCCAATACTTTGGCTACTTCCGTCTTTCCCACTCCGGTGGGGCCAACGAAGAGAAGGCTGGCCAGTGGTTTGTTTTCGTCCAGTAGCCCGGCTTTGGCCATTTGTACGGCTTCCACCACTTGGCAGACAGCTTCTTCCTGACCGTATATCTTTGCACTGATGCGTTCATGCAAGGTTTCTAATGTGGCATTGTCCTCTTCCTTCATGGCGAGTACATCCACTTTACAGATACGTGCCAGTATATCGGTTATCAATGCTTTGTCCACCGTTTGTGTTTCTGTATCTGTGGGGTGGATTTCACGATAAGCCCCGGCTTCGTCCACCAGGTCGATGGCCTTGTCGGGCAAAAAACGGTCGCTGATATACCGTGCGGCAGCTGTGACGGCATATGCTATCACTCCTTCTTCATAAACTACTCCATGGAACGTTTCGTACCTTTCTTTTAATCCTTCTACTATGTGGATAGTTTCTTCGATTCCGGGTTCCTGTATGTCAATCTGTTGGAAACGCCGTACCAATCCTCTGCTACGTGAAAAATAGCGGTTGAATTCTTCGTAAGTAGTGGAACCGATAAACCGGATCTCTCCTCCTTCCAAATAAGGCTTGAGCATATTAGAGGCATCCATCGAACCGTCTCCCGTCCGTCCGGCGCCTATCAGGTTATGTATTTCATCTATATATACAATGGCGTGTCCTTCTTTCCGTATTCCTTCCATAATGGCTTTCAGCCTTTTCTCGAATTCACCCCGATATTGTGTACCGGCCAATAAGTTGCCTAAATCCAGTTCGTAGATACGACAGCCTGTGAGGCGTTCGGGAACATTGCCTGCTTCTATACGTGCAGCTAGTCCGTAGACCAGTGCGGTTTTTCCCACTCCCGGTTCACCCACGTGCAGAGGGTTGTTCTTTTCTTTGCGGCAGAGAACTTGAATGGTGCGTTCCAATTCCACATTCCGGCCTATAAGCGGATTCCGGTCTTGCAGACCTTCATTGAGGCAGGTGACGTAGTTGCGCCAAGGTTCGCTTTTCTCTTGCTCAGAGGAAGTTTCCTCTTGAAACTGATTCATGTGCTCGTAATTTGAAATGAGGGAGCTGAGAAACTCCGGCATATCTTCTCCCACTGTTTCTTTTAGCAGATAGCCGGCCCATGAATCTTCCAGTTGAAGCATTCCTTGTACCAGATGAGGAACATCCATTTCTTCTGCGCTTGAATGGCTGATTGTCATATAGGCATATTGCAGCAGCTCGGAGAGTTGACCTGAAATTTCCAACTCATATTCTATTTCTTGAGGAACTCGTTCCACTTTTTTCGACAGATATTCGGAAATGGACTGGGACAGTTCTTCCGGGGTACAAAAACACTCTGCCAATGCTTTTTGAAAAGGAACTTGTTCCAGCAATGCGCTCAATAAGTGTTCGGGCGTGATAAATTCATGCCGATATTGCATCGCTTGGCTCTGCGCAGAAGCGAAAGCGTAGTTCACCGAATCGGTATTTGGTATATCCATATCTTATTCTTGATTTTTTATTCTTCTTCCGGTGTAACCGTGAGTCGGAGAGGGAAACCCTCTTCACGAGCCATACGGGTGGCTTTTTGTACTTTTGACCGGGCGATATCATACGTATAGATGCCTATTACGGCCGATTCACTTTTGTGTACTTGCATCATCAAAGCTTCTGCTTCCATCGTTGATTTGAAAAAAACGGTAGTTAATATCTTTACAACAAATTCCATTGTAGTAAAGTCGTCATTGAAAATAGTAACTTTGAAGCGTCGCGGCTCGCGAAGGTCTATACGTTCTTTTTCTTTATAAGATGATTGTTGTTGTTCCATATTGGTATTTGTCATACGTACTTATGGCACAAAGGTAGGGAAAGTATTGGAAAGGTAGGGTAGGGAAGAGATGAATTTTGTAGACGGATGGTCTGGAGCTGATGTCTTGAATTCCTTTCATGCCTGTCTGTCATTCTTAAAACATCCATATATAATAAGATGTTTCAAGGATGACAGACGTGTATGAAAAATAAAATGTGAAAAAATCCAAGGATAAGAGGTGGAAACTTAGACTTTTCTGTGAACAAACTGGCCGTCAATCCAAATGGTGGCATGGTTTCCCCGGAACTTCAGCAGGATATATTCGGGGTCTTCCGGTCCTTTAGGAAAATGATGGATAAACCAGTCTTGCCATAACTCTTTCTTGGTGCCAGTGTCTGATACAACTTCCACTTCTCCGGTCATGGCCACGCTGTTTCCCTCTTTGTAGAAACATATGCCGGCTTTCGGATTAGAGCGGAAATCCTTTGTCTTTGCCGAACTGTTTCCTGTTGCAAACCAGATGGTTGTTAATCCTTCCGTTTTGATTTTACTCAAGGGAACCGGCCGGGGATACCCTTCTTTATTGATGGAAGTTAGTGTGACTACTTCACATTGTTGAAGCAAAGCTTTTGCTTTTTCTTTAAGTGATTCCATTGTTTCTTTTTAGTATTTGATACGGTACAAAAGTAAGAAACGCCAGGATGGCTTCGTTGTAAAAAAACGACTTTTATAGTTTCAGATATGTTAATGTGGTTTCTTCCGTAACCGGTAAGGATAAAAAGGAACCGGGTGTATTGCCTGATAAGGCTTTTATTTCCTTACTCAAATGGGCTGTGTCATAGTATCCGGCCTCAATGGCAACAGAGAAGAGTTGATTGGAAGAGGTGGAACGCAGTAAATCCACTGCATTCTTGAATTTGATAATCCGGCTGTATTCCTTAGGGGAATATCCGGTCTGATGTTTGAACTTGCGCTCGAAGTGTCTTTGGCACAAGCATACATTTTCTACTAAAGAACGGATAGGCAGTTGGCCTTTGGAAAGGTTAATGCAATCTACTGCATATGATATCTGTTTTTCTATCTTGTTGTTAGTACATAAGGCTTGGGTGAGAAAAGATTCTATCAGTCTGATTTTGTCCTGTATGTACGGTTGTTCACATAATCTTTCTGCTAGCGAGTCGTTGAAGATACCTCCTGACTCAAAAGTGCTGATTCTTTGATTCCCAAGTTCTTCCAATGGTAATTGCATGAAGCGGAATAAACCGCAAGGCAGAAAACGGATACCAAACATATGGATGCTTTTCGCATAGGTTATTAGGGTGGAGTATCGGCTCATGGGACCTACAAAATAAGAACGGTAGGGTTGCATTATAAGACTTTCTTGTTCCGCTATGTCAGCTACTTCGCCAAGGGTGAAGATAAAATCGGTGCAACCGTCCGGCAATATGTTGATTTTCATCCCATAGTCCGGATTGCCTTTAAATTCCCAGTATTTGTCAATATAGGGGGCTAAAAGCAGGGAAGGCTGGTATTCATTATACATGAAGATTGTTATTTCTTTTTAGCAGCGATAGCTAGTAATACTCCCAGTACCCCCCAGATTACCATGCGTGGGATAATACCGAAGGTCTTGTTGTGATACACTCCTGTGCTGATGCGAAGCCCAAGCATTTCTCCCAAAGTAGCTAGAATGGCGAACTTCACAAAACTCATGACCATACCATGGATTGCATTGAAAGATTTGTACCATTCATAAATGGTATCGCTAATAAAAAAGGGTAGAAACAATGCTATTACAAACAAAAAGAACAGAATATCACTCTTTTTCATAGATAGAAATGTGTTTTTCATTAATATTTGCGACAAACATACGAAAAAAATCTAAGTTCCTAACCAAACAATAATTTAAATTCGACGGCTCTTTATTTGTTATCTAGCTATAATCTTTTATCTTTGTTTCCCGTCATGGAATAAAATAAAAAGGTTATTATGAAAACAAAAGGATGGATTTTAACTGTAATTTGTAGTATGTTGTTATTGGTGGCGGGTATCACTTTTGCATCAATGGTGCTTGTCGGGCAACCGGCTTTGGCAAACGAATCATTGTGGTGGTGGATCTTGATAAATTTTGGTGTGATGGTTTTATTATTCGGGTATGGCGTGAAACGGGGAATCCAGATATTGCGTATCTTCAGCATACCGAAAAGCAAACTGACACGGGAACCAGGTGTCGTGGTTTGTGATTATAATATCAGCCTGAAAAAGTATGCTTTGTATAAATTGTGGGACATCCGTCATTTCAGTTTTTCTTTGTTGTTCATCATTTATATTTGTATTGCACTGTGTACAGGGCACTATATTGTTCCCGAAGAGCAAAGCCTGTTCAGTCCGCTGCTGATTTGGTTCTTGTGTCTTATTTATATCTTGATTATGCTGCCTGTCAGACTAAATAAGATTTATAAGCGGAGTATTGCGGGGCAGACTTGGGTAGAAATAACTCCGGAAGGGCTGACATATGATAAGGCGGAACTGAAACAGACATTCCCTTGGGAGGAGATAGCAGGTATAGCTCTTTATAAGACCTATTGCTTTCTGTATGATAAAAGAGGCGGTGAATTTTTGATTGTAACTTCGGATGAAAAGGTGAAAGAATCCCTTCTTTACTATTTAAATACGAAAAAATAATGAATTAAAGCTAAGTGTTTTTTATAATAAGGTTGTTCATATTATTATAATGTGTATTTTTGTAACAAAGTAATAATGAAAAACCTCTTAAGTATGAAAACACCTGTTCTCGCGCTATTCATTTCTTTAGTGGCATTTGGAGCCTGTGTGTCCAATAAACAAACCCAGCCGTCAACCGATTATACCCAATTGGTGAATCCGTTTATCGGAACCGATTTTACCGGCAATACTTATCCGGGAGCGCAAGCGCCTTTCGGAATGGTACAACTTAGTCCGGATAACGGTTTGCCCGGATGGGACCGTATTTCCGGTTATTTTTATCCGGACAGTACGATTGCCGGATTCAGTCATACCCATTTGTCGGGAACGGGAGCCGGAGACTTGTATGATATCTCTTTCATGCCTGTAACTTTGCCTTATCAGGAAGCGGAAGCTCCTTTAGGCATCTATTCCAAATTCTCTCATGCGGATGAAGAGGCTTCAGCTGGTTATTATCGCGTGTTGCTGAAAGATTATGATATCAATGTGGAGTTAACTGCTACAGAGCGTTGCGGTATACAGCGTTATACGTTTCCTGAAGGAGAGTCGGCTGTCTTTCTGAATCTGAAGAAAGCGATGAATTGGGACTTTACCAATGATTCTTATATTGAGATAATTGACTCATGCACCATTCAGGGATATCGTTTTTCCGAAGGATGGGCAAGAGGCCAGCATGTGTATTTCCGCACTCGTTTCTCCAAACCGTTTGCCTCGGTAGAGATGGATACTACTGCCATTGCTTTGAAAGGTAAACGTGTAGGTACGGCTTATATCGCCCGCTTTAATTTTGATACGGAAAAAGGAGAGCAGATTGTTCTGAGTACTGCTCTTTCGGGAGTAAGCATGGAAGGTGCTGCTAAAAACATGGCGGCTGAAGCACCTCACAATGATTTCGATAAATATTTGGCTGAAACTAAAGATAATTGGAACCGTCAGTTGGGAAAAATAGAGGTAACAGGTGATAACAAGGACGATAAGGTTAATTTTTATACAGCATTGTATCATACAATGATTGCCCCGACTATTTATAGTGATGTGGACGGGGCTTATTATGGTCCCGATAAGAAAATTCATCAGACGGATGGTTGGGTGAATTATGGAACTTTTTCATTGTGGGATACTTATCGTGCCGCACATCCGTTATTTACTTATACGGAACCTCAGCGTGTCAATGATATGGTGAAATCATTCATTGCTTTTTATGAACAGAACGGACGTTTGCCGGTATGGAATTTTTGGGGAAGTGAAACGGATATGATGATTGGCTACCACGCTGTACCTGTTATTGTCGATGCTTATTTGAAAGGTATTGGTGATTTTGATGCAGAGAAGGCATTGGAGGCTTGTGTGGCTACTGCTAACTTGGATGATTATCGCGGCATTGGTCTGTATAAAAAATTAGGATATATACCTTATAATATAAAGGATGAATATAATGCGGAAAATTGGTCGCTTTCCAAAACATTAGAATATGCTTTTGATGATTATTGCATAGCCGAAATGGCCCGGAAGATGGGGAGGACTCAATTAGCGGACGAATTCTACAAGCGTTCTCAGAATTATCGCAATGTGTTCAATCCGGCGTCAAGCTTCATGCAGCCGATAGATGATAAAGGAGTATTCCAACCTAATTTCAGCCCGGATGACTACACTGCCCACATTTGTGAAAGTAACGGTTGGCAGTACTTTTGGTCTGTACAGCAGGATATTAAGGGGCTAATTGCCTTGACTGGTGGTAAGGATCGTTTTACGGAAAAGTTGGATAGTATGTTTACTTATATCCCGGCTGGTAATGCAGATTTGCCTCTTTTCAGTACAGGTATGATTGGCCAGTATGCTCATGGTAATGAGCCTAGCCATCATGTGATTTATTTGTATAATAAGGTACGTCAGCCTTGGAAAACTCAGAAGTATGCGGCGCAGGTCATGCATGACCTTTATTTCAATGCACCTGCCGGACTGTGTGGAAATGAGGATTGTGGACAGATGTCTGCCTGGTATGTATTCAGTGCTATGGGATTTTATCCTGTCAATCCGGTAAGTGGTGAATATGAGATTGGTACGCCGTTGTTCCCCGAGATACAGATGCATCTGGATAATGGAAAAACGTTCACAGTACTGGCCCCTGGAGTAAGTCGTGAAAATATCTATATCCAGTCGGTGAAAGTAAATGGGCAACCATACGATAAGAGCTATATCACACACCGGCAAATAATGGATGGTGCTACTGTAGAATTTGAAATGGGTCCGGAACCGGGAAATATTTGGTATAGATAGATAATAATTGGTTCAACTTATTAAGAATTGTAATTGTACAGGAGGTGAGTTAAAAGTAATATTTGTTATCGTTTTGCTGTAGAGGCGGTTTGAATCTGCCTGAAAATTGTATGATGAGCGGAAGCTTTCTGCCCCTACAGTGGATGATTGGATCGTTATTTGGAACATTGGCTCTCTCCTTCATACAAAGGTGAATTATATAATATGAACGAGGAACTTGATGACACCTATAAGGTCGTCTTTCGTCAATGCTATCCTAAGCTGTTGTTCTATGCGACACGGCTGGTCGGTACCGAAGAAGCCGAAGATGTAGTGCAGGATGTTTTTGTGGAGTTGTGGAGGCGGAGAGATTCAGTCGTCATAGGAGAGCAGATTTTAGCTTTCCTTTATCGTTCTGTATATACCAAGGCTATAAATTTATTGAAGCATCAGATTATAGAGAATAACTACAGTGCGGCAATGATAGAGATCTATGAACGAAGATTGCAATATTACCAGCCGGATCATGCTGAAGTTATTAAAAAGATAGAGAATCAGGAATTGCGTCAGGAAATTTTTGGAGCGATTAATGAATTGCCGGATAAATGTAAGGAGGTGTTTAAACTGAGCTATCTTCATGATATGAAAAACAAGGAAATCGCTGATACTCTTGGCATTTCTTTACGTACCGTAGAGGCACATATGTATAAGGCCTTGAAATTTTTGCGCGAACGTCTCAGCCATTTATTATTGTCATTGATTATATTTTCAGCAAAACTGCTAAGTGTTTTTACAAGTTGAATTGTTTACTATATGAATAGGGAAAAAGATGAGTAAACTTAACGAAGATATTATTATCAGGTATTTGGAAAACCGATGCTCGGAGGAGGATTTTGTTCTTATCAATGAATGGATGAAAGAATCTGATGAGAATGCCGGAGAGCTGTTCCGTATGGAGGAGATTTATCAGTTAGGTAAATTCCCCTTTGAGGAGGAAAATCTGGTAGTGAGGGCAGAGCGCAGGTTGGGTAGAAGATTGGAACAGGAAAATCAAAAGAAACAAGAGGTGTTCAAGCTTAGAAGTGTGTTGCGTTATGCAGCTGCTATAGTGGGCGTGATGGTGCTGGCTGCGGGATTAGCCTATTGGTTCCGGAATAAAGCGGAGGAATTGGTGGTAGCATCGGCTGCTCATGGACAAGTGCGTGAGATGTTGTTGCCTGACGGGACAAAAGTATGGTTGAACCAGTCGTCTGTTTTAAAATATCCGCGTGCTTTTGAAGGAAAGGAACGTCATGTATATCTGGATGGAGAAGCTTATTTTGAAGTAGCACGTAATCATGAGAAACCTTTCATGGTAAAAAGCCCGGCAATGGATGTCAGGGTCTTGGGAACCTCTTTTAATATAAAATGTCGTCCGGATAACAGTTTTGCGGAAACAACCTTGATAGAGGGTGAAGTTGAGGTAAAAGATAAATCGGACAAAGGAAGAATTACTTTGTTGCCGGGACAAAAAGCTGTTTTAAACAGGGTAACAGGGCGGATGCAAGTAAAACAGGTCGATCCCAAGATGGAGATAGTCTGGCATAATGACTTGATTCCATTTGAAAAGTCATCTATTTTCCAGATTGCGGCAGCATTGGAACGGTTCTATGGAGTGAAGATAATCCTTTCACCGGATGTAGACAGTACTAATACTTATTCAGGTGTACTGAAAAAGAAAGATAATATAGAGTCTGTGCTGAATTCTTTGCGTAACTCTATTCCTTTCAATTATAAGAAAGTAGATGATAACAATATATTTATCTCATCGGAAACAAAATAATTTTTAAATAAAGATCTATGAAAATCAACATGCTCTTAAGCGGCTGTCTTCTAGGGTTATTGTGTTTCACTGCATGTGATTCTGAGGGCAATGAAATGAATGATTACACCCATTATGTCAATCCTTTTATTGGTACAGGAGGCCATGGGCATACTCATCCGGGTGCTATGGTTCCTCATGGCATGATACAGCCGGGGCCGGATACTCGTATTGACGGTTGGGATTCCTGTTCCGGATATTATTATGAAGATACTACGATCAATGGTTTTGCCCATACACGTCTTAGTGGTACAGGGTGTGCGGATTTCGGAGATTTCCTGTTGATGCCGACTGTAGGTGTGCAGCGTACTGATTTCTTGGGAACAGAAAGCCAGAAGCGTCCTTTCGCATCGGCTTTTTCTCATGAAAAGGAATATGCCGAACCGGGATATTATTCTGTTTTTCTGGATACATACGGGGTAAAAGCCGAACTGACTTCGACAGAGCGTGCGGCAATGCATCGGTATACTTTTCCGGAAAGTAAAGAGTCTGGATTTATCTTGGATATGGACTATAATATTCAGCAACAAATCAATCAGGTAATGGAAGTGGAGGCAGTGAATGATACTGTGTTGCGGGGGCGCAAACGCAGTGCCTATTGGGCATACCGACAGGATCTTTATTTTTATGCCGTATTTTCCAAACCCTTTACGTATACCTTGTACACGGATACTGTTCAGGAAAATGACAAACAGATTCCTGTATGTAAAATGCTTTTGCATTTTGAAACGGCGAAAGATGAACAAGTGCTGGCTAAGTTCTCTATCTCTTCTGTTGATGCGGAAGGTGCTTATAAGAACCTCCAGGCTGAGATGCCCGGTTGGAATTTTGATGGAGTGCGTGCCGATGCTAAGAAGAAATGGAATGAATGCTTGTCAAAGATTGCAGTCAAAACCAATGATGAAGACCAGCGTGCCATTTTCTATACGGCTATGTATCATGCTTTCCTAAGTCCCAATCTGTTTACAGATGTAGACGGGCGTTACTTGGGAATGGATTTGAAAGTGCATACCACCGACATGAAACATCCGGTTTATACCATTTTCTCTTTGTGGGATACTTTCCGTGCGTTACATCCGTTACTGACTATTGTCGATCCTCAGTTGAATACGGAGTTTATCCGTTCATTAATAAAGAAGCATCAGGAAGGTGGTATCTTTCCGAAATGGGACTGTGTGTCCAATTATACCGGAACTATGGTGGGATATCATGCGGCTTCGTTGGTAACCGATTCTTATGTGAAGGGATACCGCGATTTTGATGTGCAGGAAGCTTACAAGGCATGTCTGCGTGCAGCGGAATATGACACTACCGGTATTGTAGCTCCCGATTGGCTGATTCCATATGTTATGCCCAAAGCACGTTATTATAAGAATACTCTTGGCTATATTCCATGTGACCGTGAGAATGAATCGGTAGCGAAAGCATTGGAGTATGCGTATGATGACTGGTGTATCTCCGTGCTGGCAGACAGCTTGGGAGATACTGAAACCAAGGAGAAGTATGCCCGTTTTGCAGATGCTTACGAATTTTATTTTGATCCTGCCACCCGTTTCATGCGTGGATTGGATAGTAAAGGTGAATGGCGTACTCCGTTCAATCCCCGTTCTTCCAATCACCGTAATGATGATTATTGCGAGGGTACTGCATGGCAATGGACTTGGTTTGTTCCGCATGATATCCCGGGACTGGTGAATTTGATGGGTGGGGAGGATGCTTTCGTAGGAAAGCTGGACTCCTTGTTTACGGTTTCTTCCCAGTTGGAAGGGGAGGCTACCTCTGCTGATATCACAGGACTGATAGGCCAGTATGCGCATGGTAATGAGCCTAGTCATCACATTACTCATATGTATAACTATGTAAACCGTCCATGGCGTACTCAGGAATTGGTTGACAGTGTGCTGTATAACCAGTATTTCAATGCTCCTGACGGCTTGTCGGGTAATGAAGATTGCGGTCAGATGTCTGCCTGGTATATTTTGAATTCCATGGGCTTCTATCAGGTATGTCCCGGTAAGCCGGTTTATTCTATCGGACGTCCGTTGTTTGAGGAGGTGACGATTAATTTGCCCGACCGCAAGACTTTCGTTATCCGTACCCACAATAATTCGAAGACCAATAAGTATATTGAGTCGGTTTTGTTGAACGGAAAACCGCTGGATGTTCCTTTCTTTACCCATGATGATCTGGTACGTGGAGGAACGATGGAGATTACCATGAGTCCCGTACCGACGGAATGGGGAAAACAGGTGAAGAATTAAAAGTATAACTTAACCCAAATAGCAATATCATGAAAAAACTATTTCTATCAGTTGTAGCGCTGTGTGTCACGCTGTTTGTACAGGCAAAGGATTATGCAGACTATGTGAGTCCGTTGGTAGGTACACAGTCTTCCTTTGAACTCTCTACAGGAAATACTTATCCTGCCATATCCCGCCCGTGGGGTATGAATTTCTGGACTCCCCAGACAGGAAAGATGGGGGACGGATGGCAGTATGTTTATACGGCTAATAAAATCCGTGGTTTCAAACAAACCCATCAGCCCAGTCCGTGGATTAATGACTATGGTCAATTTTCCATCATGCCCGTAACAGGAAAACCGGAATTTGAAGAGGACAAGCGTGCAAGCTGGTTCTCTCATAAAGCTGAAATTGCAAAACCTTATTATTATAAGGTTTATTTGGCAGAACATGATGTCGTAACCGAAATGGTTCCTACGGAGCGTGCCGTAATGTTCCGTTTCACTTTTCCTGAGAATGATTCATATGTAGTGGTGGATGCTTTTGATCGTGGTTCGTCTGTCAAGGTGATTCCCGGAGAAAACAAAATCGTGGGCTATACTACCCGTAACAGTGGTGGTGTTCCTGCCAACTTTAAGAATTATTTCGTTATTGAGTTTGATAAGCCGTTTACTTATGAGGCTACGTTCTCTAATGATGTACAGCCTGAAAAACCGGATGGCAGTGTTCCTGTAACCTTGAAAGAAGGTAAACTGGAGCAGACTGATTTCCATACCGGAGCCGTTATCGGTTTCAAGACAAAGAAAGGTGAAGTAGTTCATGCCCGTGTGGCCTCTTCATTCATCAGTCCTGAACAAGCAATTCGGAACCTGAAGGAATTGGGTGGTGACAGTTTTGAAGTATTGGTACAGAAAGGTAAAGAGGCTTGGAATGAGGCCTTAGGTAAAGTAGAGGTGGAAGGTGGAACATTGGATCAATACCGCACTTTCTATTCCTGCTTGTACCGTTCCTTGTTGTTTCCGCGTAAATTCTATGAACTGGATGCCAACGGACAACCTGTTCATTACAGTCCTTACAATGGCGAAACGCTGCCGGGATATATGTATACGGATACAGGTTTCTGGGATACATTCCGTTGCTTGTTCCCTTTCTTGAACCTGATGTATCCTTCGGTAAATAAGGAGATACAGGAAGGTTTGGTTAATACTTATAAGGAAAGCGGTTTCTTCCCCGAATGGGCCAGCCCCGGTCATCGTGGTTGCATGGTCGGCAATAATTCAGCTTCTATCTTGGTCGATGCTTATCTGAAAGGAGTACGTGTGGAAGATGTGGAAACATTATACAAAGGACTGATTCATGGAACGGAAGCCGTACATCCTGAAGTTTCTTCTACCGGACGTCTGGGATATGAATATTATAACAAGCTGGGCTATGTGCCTTGTGATGTGAAGATTCATGAGAATGCAGCCCGTACATTGGAATATGCATACGATGACTGGTGTATTTATCAGCTGGCGAAAGAGTTGAAGCGTCCGAAGAAGGAAATCGCACTTTTTGCCAAACGTGCCATGAACTATAAGAACCTGTTTGATTCGGAAAGTAAATTGATGCGTGGCAAGCAGAAGGACGGCAAGTTCGCTCCTGAATTCTCGCCGTTGAAATGGGGAGGTGACTTTACGGAAGGAAACAGCTGGCATTATTCCTGGTCTGTATTCCATGACCCTCAGGGATTGATTGATTTGATGGGAGGTAAGGAAATGTTCGTTACCATGCTTGATTCTGTCTTTTCGGTTCCCCCCATCTTTGATGATAGCTATTACGGACAGGTAATTCATGAGATTCGTGAAATGACAGTCATGAACATGGGTAACTATGCACATGGAAACCAGCCCATCCAGCACATGATTTATCTGTATGACTATGCAGGCCAGCCTTGGAAAGCGCAATATTGGTTGCGTGAGGTGATGAACCGTATGTATACAGCCGGTCCGGACGGATATTGCGGTGACGAAGACAATGGTCAGACTTCGGCATGGTATGTATTCTCCGCATTAGGGTTCTATCCGGTATGTCCCGGTACGGATGAGTATATTCTGGGTGCTCCGTTGTTCAAGAAGGCGACACTTCATTTTGAAAACGGAAAGAACTTGGTAATAACCGCATCGGATAACAGCGATACCAACCGATATGTAGATGAAATGCGTGTAAACGGTACTGTTTATACCAAGAATTATTTGAAGCATAACGAATTGTTACAAGGCGGTACTATTGACTTCAAGATGACCGACCGTCCGAATATGCAGCGTGGAACACAAGAAAGTGATTTGCCTTATTCATTTTCAAAAAACGAAAAAGTAAAATAAAAGTTTCACCATGCACTTCTCTCTTATAAAGAGAGGTTGGAGGGGGATGTTCTCTTTTGGCAGCATTGCAAGAGTACATCCCCTTTTTCTTTTTAAGTATTTCTTCTATACGTCAAAGTCCGATGATATTACTACTTTTGCCTTTCCTCTGCTTTTTTCTGGAAAATTTAGAAAAAAGAACAAGATTGAGTAAGTGTTTTCTTTTAGCTGCCTGTTTTTATTCTCGAAAGGGGAATGAGAACCCCTTCACTGGAGAAAAACAAGTCAGTGTTAACGAATTTATAAATTATGAAAGGCAATCAATTAATGAGAAAGCCCAAATTACTCAGGGCGCTTTTGATTCTTTTGTTTGTGGCTGCACCCATACAATGGACCTGCGCGCAAATCGTTCTTTCAACTCCCAAGACAACGCTTGGAGCAGTGATCAAGAACATTAAATCACAGTCTAACTATCAGTTTTTCTATGATGACAAGCTGGCTGAAATGCCGGTGAATGCCATTGATGTGAAGAACGGTTCATTACAGTCTGTACTTGATGCGGCTTTGCAAGGCAAAGGAATTACGTATAAGATAGAGGATAATATTGTCTATCTTTCAGCATCCGGAGAGCCTCAGACACCTCAACAGACAGGACAGGAACATACAGTGACCGGAACAGTGGTTGATGCGACAGGCGAAGCCTTGATTGGTGTAAACGTACAAGTGAAAGGAAATCCCACAGCCGGTACGATTACAGACTTTGAAGGTAACTATTCTTTGTCCGTTCCCGGAAATGGTGAGATTGTGTTCTCATACATTGGTTACCGTTCGGAAACATTGAAGCCCGATGGCAAGGATGTACTGAATGTAACCATGCAGGAAGATACACAGCAGATTGGCGAAGTGGTGGTAACCGCTTTGGGGATCAAACGTGAGAAGAAAATGTTGGGTTATGCGGTTCAGGAACTGAAGAGCGATGAACTGAACAAGACAGGTGACCCCTCGGTAACCAGTGCCTTGCAGGGCAAGGTGGCAGGCCTTCAGATGAATACCTCGGCTACCGGTCTGGGGGGCTCTACGAAGATCACCATTCGTGGTAACTCTTCTCTTACCGATAACAACCAGCCGTTATGGATTGTGGATGGCGTTCCTTTCAGCGACAACACTACATCCGACGCATCTCGTTATGGTGGTGTGGACCGTGGTAGCGCTTCCATGGACATTAATCCGGATGATATCGA
>OEIM01000304.1_pt1 | contig 19670 bp, 19 predicted proteins | sample 1538341 | NCBI WGS metagenome assembly OEIM01 (sample SAMN02324081, study PRJEB22366) | human gut metagenome | biome: human | place: Canada: Ontario | collected 2010-10 | reverse complement strand
ATTATCTTTAAGAAGGTATCTGCTCCTTCTGGTTTATGGAAAGAATCTGACGAAAGACTTAAGACTTTCATTAAACCATTGGAACATACTCTCGATGAAATCTGCTCTATACCGACCGATTCATTCCTCATCAGAGGTACTCATGATATTGGTACTATTGCTCAATCTATCGAAAAACATTTCCCTGAATTGGTATCTGAGAATACGGTAAAACCCGAATCAGTTCCTAATCCTGAGGAATTCGAAAAGGTTGAGAAAGATGGAGAAACCTATATCCTGGTTAAAGAAGTAGATTATTCTAAGATGTCAGTATTGGCAATCGAAGGTATTAAACTTCTGAAAGCCGAGATTGATGAATTAAGAGAAAAACTTTTGTTCACAAACTTAGATTAATATGGGTGAGATAGCAACATGGAGTGCTGTCAAAACTAAAGTAGGCCTTGGTAAGGATTCAAACGAATGCCCTACCAAGGCTGAATTGTTGGCACTCTCTCCTACAGGAACAGGAGAAAATTACGTTGGCTTGGAAATATCCAATGCTAGTTCCTATGGCAATAATGAAACTGTAAAGCTTGAGGATATACACAAGGTAACCTATAAGTATGTATTTACGGTTGAGCATCCAACATTATCCTTTACTGCTTTGGGAGGAGTACCAACGCCTTCCAGTGCAAATATAGCATCTACACGGGAGAAAATATTGGATGGAGTGGCTACAGGTACTATAGAGTGGGTAAATTATGCCTATCCTGCATTACCAGATTGGCTTACCTTGATTGTCGATTTAGGATATAGAGCTTCAGAAAATACTAACCTTTCAGCAAGAACTTTTGCTCATACTTTAACTCAGCAAGATTCTGGTAAACAATTAACCATTACTTGTAATCAGGTAGCTGCAACTCAAACTTTCGAGTATGTATTTAAAACTCAGTATCCAGGTATAGACTTTAATGCTCTTGGTAAAGTTAGTTCGGCTAATAATATTTTAGGATTTACTTCTACTCGTCAAGAATACAGAAATGGTACTGCTTATGGAGATAAGGTTACTATAGAGTATACCGGTTCTGCTCAACCCGATTGGATTAACCATGTAACTGGAGGCGATTGGTCTGCTCAAGAGAATAAGAGTACTAATTCCAGAACAGGAACAGTTACCTATACTCAAACTGAATCAGGTAAGAAGGTAACTGCTACTTTTACTCAAGCAGCTGGTGTTAAAACTTATGGTACACCTACTGTGTATTTGGGAACCATTGCGGATATACCTGCATCGGGAGGAACTGCAGCTACACCCACTTACACCTATACTCAGCTTTGGGGATGGAATGGTAAAACTAATGATGGTGGTACCATTAACTCTGGAGCTTCAATAGTATGGTCTGAAAATATCTCTGGTTCTAATCTTGGTACAACTGCAAAGGCAAGAACTAAATTAGGAAGCCGAACCTTAACCGTTACTCTTAACGGTAAATCAGGCAGTGCCTCAATTGATATATACCAAGCAGAGAATAAAATAACTAACGTAACTCAGGGTACATGGGTAGTTTCTATTTCGGCAAACCCAAGTACATTTACTGAGCAAGGTGGTACATCACAAATCTCTGCAAGTGCAAGGGCAAGTAGAACTAACCATTGGTCTTCAGGTGCAACTAGTGCAGCATCTGATGCTACAGGTACTCCTACTCTTAGTATACCTACTGTAGTAACCGGATTCAGTTTATCTGGTACTACTTTGACTGTTGCAGAAAACACAACTGCAAATCAAAGAAGTGTAGTAGTAAGGGCAACTATGGATACCGTCTATAAAGAAGTTACGGTAACTCAAAGTGTATATCTAGTAGAATGGAGATATACATTAACTACTTCTACTCCAACGTTAAACTTTGATGCCTTAGGTACAACCAAATCTGGGACAATTAGTAGTTATCGTGAAAAATATATTAATGGTTCTTTAGTAGAAGGTTCACATGAAGGTGTTAATATCCAAGTTAAATCTACTTCTGCTGAAATACAAAGTGCTACTGCTGCTGTGGCTATTACTATGAAAGAGAATACCACAACCCAAGCAAGGACTGGTACTGTAGTATATGAGCAGGTAGGTTCAGGCAAAACCGTAACCATTACTTGTAGTCAGGCCGCAGGTACTGTATCTACAAGGGACGTACTTGAGGTAGTAGATAATTTTGGTGATTCACCTGCTGTAGGAGGAAGTATTTTTGGTTTGGTTAAGTCGGGATATTATGATGTAATTAATGGTAAGGATTCTACTTGGCATAATGTTACACCAACTCTAAAATCCAAATCTTCATACATTACCAATGTAGAAATTATCAAAGCTTCTGGAGATGGTTATAATATAGGAATTACTCTGTCTGAAAATACTTCTGAATCTTCTCGTAGAGCAAGTCTTACTTTAACCTATGGTAGCAAGGAAGCAGATATGGCAACTACTCAAGCAGGTGCTAGTGTTGCTTGGTCTTATGAACTAAAGGTAAATAACGGTACTCAAGATTTAAATCAACAAGTGCCTGCTAAGCCTAGTGGTACTTACTCTTTTACCATAAGTAGTAAAAGGTATAAGATTGTTAACGGTTCTGTTACAAGTCAAAGTGAAGATACTACTTGGACTACGTCTATACCGGGTTCTCCAAGTTGGATTCATGTAGAAGAGCAATCTAATACACTCATAGTAACCGTAGATGAGAATACAACTACTAGTCAAAGAAGTGCAGATATCGTTATATTTCAAACTGGTAGTAGTGATACTTCGATAACTTTGACAGTTGAACAACAAGCTGCAAGTATTACTTGGAATTATACCTTTAATATATTTCAGCCTTCATCCAAGGTACTGAATGTACCAGCTAAGATGATAGACCCCGATACTATTGTAGTTAATTCTTACAGAACGAAGGTAATCAATGGTACACAAACTTCAACTAAAGAATTTGTAGAAGTAACCATTGACCCAATCGAAGAATCTTGGTTAGAAGTTACCAAAAACAGTAATGACCAGACTCAAGCTGAGTTATTCGTAACTTGCTTAGAGAATAAAGTATCTTCAATTAGAAGTGCTACTGTAACAATTAGACAAGTAGGTACAAGTAATCTTGACCAAGTAGATATCAACCAATCAGCTGCAACTGTATCCTATAATTATTATATTGGTTTTAACGGTAATCCCGATGTAGGTGGATATTCCATGAATTGGGAATGTACTCAGTTTGGTTCTAGTCATGGTCAATCTATAGATTTAAAATGTTGGAGAAAACCAGTAATTAATGGTATAGAATCTGATACTGAGGAAGCTGCAGAATACGAAACTATTTTTAGTGGAGTCGGTATAGATTCCTTTACAGTTACAAATACACCGTTATCATATGACCCAACTATAACTACCGTAAGGGCATATCCTAAGTCTATCAATGGTTCGGTATTCGATTTAAAGGGTACAGTACAATATAGGATAGCCGATTACCCAAGTAAATCTGCTTATCTGTACCTTACTCATAAACCCGTAGCAACTGTAAAGAGGTGGACCTTCCAATGGTATGACCAAGTTGAAAGTGTAACTATAAAGAATGTAAGTCATGATTCTAGTGCAGGTAGCATTTCTCCTATAACCATAATTTCTAAATGTGAGTACTTACTTGCTAGCAATCAATCCCAGGTTGCCTATACAGAGTATATAAAACCTAATGAAGACGAAGATACTGCAACTCCAGTAAGTTGGGGTAGGTTAGTAGAAAACGGTCAAACTGCCCAAAACGATTATGACTACGCTTATTTGGTAGATGAGAATAAGGAAGATTATGATAGGCAGGCTACCAGGACCTTTACTCAACCAGGTAATACATCAAATAAAAGGTTATACCTATACGTAACTCAAGAATCCCCCCATACACCAGAAGTAGCATTTGATGTGTATAACAGTAGTCGATCTGCCTCCTTGTTAATGGGTATTGGTTGGAGATCTAATGAAGGTAGTGATTCTTTACCTAATCTGAGTAGAGGAGAAAATTTAGGAGCGCATGGTAGCAATAAAAGTAATATCCAAGTAGTTTACCATGCTCAACCCATTACTACTAGTCAGCAGTGGTTACCAGCAGCTCCTTCATTAAAGGAATTTAGTTATGATGGTTTGCCAATAGCCTTGAATGGAACTGACAGATATTATAATATATCAGAGTTTCAGTATGGTAGCTCATCGGCATCAGAACTCTTTACAGTTACAGTAGATAATATAGATTATGACCCAACCTATGGTGGAAGTTTAACCTTACAATGGGAAGCCAGATTATCTAATAATAAACCTACTAATGGTATGTATGTAGGTATGATTGTACTTACTCCAGTAAGAGGTAATTTACCTACTATTTATGTAAGGTTATATTATCAATCTCCTTCTGTAAAACCTTCAGTTTAATTAGAGTTAAAATCTTCCAACTCTAAATCTTAACATCGCATGGGAGAATCCATAGGAATCTACAGAAAATTTAAAGTACGATACTATAGCATTATTAATGTATATGGCCATATACGAATAACTTTAAAAATTAACTTTATGTTTAACAACTTAAAACTTAAAGACTATGGGAGTAGAAGTTAAATCTGGTGGTGAGGGCGTAATCGTCGTTGCTGCTGTGACCTCAAGAATGGCCAACAGGAAATCAAGTGTCTTATCGAGAACACTGCTAAAGACCAGGAAATTGCCCGTCTCAACAGAGTAGTAGATGCTCAGAGAGACCAGAACATTATCCAGTCAGTAGTTGCAGCTCTTAAGACTACATCCACAACCCCGGCTTAATAATGACCGTCGTCATTACGTAAGCCAGATTAGGAAGGAGTGCATCTTACATAGGTGTACTCCTTTTTTCGTTTATACCCACCTAAAGATAAAACTATATGGAAAGTGAAGAGATTAAGAAAGAACCAACCAATGGAAATCAACTAAAAGATTTTACTATTCAACTTACATTGCCTGCTCCCAATGCAGAGATAGCAAAGGAAGTAGCAAATAAAGCACAGTCACTCATTGACCAATTTGGATACTATCAATTCTTAAACCTGGTAGACTTTATGCAAAGGAATCCAGGTGCAGTATCATTTGGTTTAAACTTAATTAATAAAAGATGAACATGGAAGATTTGATTTTTTCTAAATTGCAGAAAGGTGATACTATATACACCTTAGAGAGAGACAGACGTTCTGGGTATCCAATCTTTGATACCGCTAAAGTATTAAAAGTTGGTGAGAGCAAACCAAGAGCTACTGGCCCAGATGGAAGCTTTACAGCAAATACAGAAATCTCTATTCAAGACTCTGTATCTGCGGTGACTATATACCTTCCTACAGATGCTGCAGAGGGTATTTATAATAATGTTTATTACACTACCGACTTACGCAATATCGTAAACGAAGTAAATATCCAAAGGACTACTGCTGTAAATATTCTCAATAACCGAGAGAAATATGAGGCAGTAGTTACTGAATGTGATAATATCTTTCATACAATCGAGGGTATGCTAACTCCTCAACAACAACCAGCTCCGGCTTATAAGCAAGAAGAGTTCGAGGCTTTTAAAACCGAAGTAGCAGAGAAGTTATCCATGCAACAAGATATTCTTATGAAGATTGCCAGTGAGTTGGGATTAAATAAGAATAAAGATGGCAAGCAGAAAGGTTAACATAAACCTCTCGAATAATCTATGTGATATTCAGATTTATGTAGACCCTGTTAAACAACGTCAGGCTGAGAAGTTGATTGCCAAGACTCCAAGTATCATGAAGCTCGGATACGAGTTAGGTACTAGAAAGTTTGGCAATCAACTTCTTCGTATAGTAAGGCGTAGTTTAAATAATGGTCTACCTCCACCTGGTTCCAAAGTTTCTTGGCCTCCTCATGCTACTGCTACACTTAAGAAGTATGGAGCACATACTTTATTAAACCTTACTGGTCAATATGCAAGGTCAGTTACAATGGTAACTCAGAAAGATAGAACCTTTGTTGGTCTTCCTCCAGGATTAAGGAAGATAACATACTCTGGTAGAACTTCTCGAAAAACACTTAACCAAATTGCTATCATGTTGGAGTATGGTAGTAGAGATGGTAATCTTCCACCTCGTCCTTTATGGAAACCTGCTTTCGAGGCAGCAGGTGGAAACGTAGTTTTAGAGAAAGAGATACGAAATCAATTAAGAAAAGAACTTAGAAAATATACAAAGTAATGGCAGATTTTGAAGCAGATAAAACATCTGGTACTGGTCCTGCACTCGTAATGGTACATCCGTTAAAAGTGAATGATACAGAAGCAGATAAAAAAGCCATCCTTACCATTACAGTTAATGGAGTACCTAAGACTGTAAATCTTATTCAAAAGAAAGGCAGCCTTAACTACGAATACAAATTAGAAGTAGATAAGGAAGCCATAAATATATTGGGTAAGGGTGGCTCTGATACTTTGGTAATCACTTCTCAACGTAGAGAGATGATTAATGGTATACCCCAAGGAGATTGGGAAAATGTAGAAGTTACGGCAGAATTCCTAGAGGAACCCCCATTTACTGCTGGAGTAAGATTTACGGACGCAGACGAAAAGACTCTAGAGGTATCCATTACTTCTAAGAATCATACCGAACAGGCTATCAGTGGAACTCTAACTATCAAACAAGTTGGTGGTCTAACTAAAACAGTAACTGTAACCCAGGCTGCAGGAGAAGTAACTTATAGATATTGGGTAGAACCGGCTAGTGTTAGTATTGGTATACCTAAAGACCAAATCTTAAATGCCTATGAAAATTCAGTTAGTTTTAGTATTACTGGGTATAGAGGTAAACAGATTGAAGGTGAACAAGTATCTCAAGAGGTTATGGCTTTTAAAATACCAACTGTATCTCAGACTAAACAAGCTGCCGACTATAATAGTGGTACTAAGTTGTACTATTGGATTACTGATTATGGTAACATAGCTAACTCTTACCAGGCCACTCTTTCAGCTATAGCCCATGGTAGAAAAGATGCCGGAGCTTTATTTGGTAGTACTTCTGGAGGTTGGGACTGCGTTTTTAGTGATGGAGGTACATATCAATTTAATGTAATACTAATACCTCAACGTATGTAACTATGGTAAATACAGAAGAAATAGTAGAAAGAACCTTTTATATTTGCCTATTACAAACAGCATTGAAAAAAGGTTTAACACTTAACCCCGAAGATTACTTACCCTTATCACAAGAAAATGAAAGAAGATTTCAGGCAGATAAAGATGCTATGCCTAAGTTCATTCCCATCTATGGTATAGGTAATAATCAGGTTAAGGGAGCAAAGACTTGTCCTAGAATTACCATTGAACTACAAGGATTCTATAATGGTGATATAGGTGTGAACAAATATATCATTGGTGATAAACTAGAGGGTGGAAATTACCAAGCATCTGAATTTCCTTATGAAACGAAGGATATAACTCTAGATATTCACCTGGTATCTAATACTCAAGCCGATATGAGGTTACTTCATAGTATTATGTATGAAGCATTACCTTCTCGAGGATACGTAAGACCTTATTATAATAACTTAGAAGAATGGGAAGATGGTCGGGTAGCACCAACAGGAAACCTATTTATCGAAATAGGTAATTACTATGACCACCCAGATGAGAGTCATGGTCTACTTGAAAAAGTATATCAGTATACTTGTAAGGATGGTATATTACCTGAGAAGCTTGCTGAAGAAGGCGAACTTGTACCAATTCAAGACATCTCAGTATTGATTGGACTAACCGAAAAGCCAGAATCCGATTTACTTAACCTTAACGTAAAATAGCTCAATACTAGAGGGTATTAAATAAATGAGTAATTAACTTAATTAGTATAAATATGCCTAATTCACCATCTGTAAATTTCGAGTTTAAGAACGATAACGTTCTTCAAACTACTCCTATGTTAGGAGTTTCATGTGTATTGGCTAGAACTACTAAAGGTCCATATGATGACCCATCAGAACTTATCCAATCTTTCTCTCAATTCCAAAGAGTCTTTGGTTCTGAGATAGTACCAGATGGTTCTGTATCAAACATCGAAAAGGCTTTCAATGGTGGTTCTAAGCTTCGTATTATTCGTGTACTTGGTAAGGGTGCAACCAAAGGTGTAGTATCTGCTGCAACAAGAGCTAAAGCTGCATCTGCTCCTAAGGCTGCTGAAGACGGTTCTCCGGTAGTAGCTTCTGCAACTCCAGAGGAACCCACGGCTTCTACTCTTTTCAAGTTTACTTCTGGTTCAGTTGCTGTTGGCTTTGGTTTGGTAACTAAAGGATATGGAGACCCAGTTGGTAGTGCTGAAACTTTCTCTGTGAATATTTACAAACAGGCTAACACGGTTTACTATCAAGTAATTAGTGCTAATGGCCAGGTACTTGAACAAGGTCCAGTAGTAACCTACAAAACTGCAGATGATAACAATGATACTTCTGTAGATTACCTTGCTCTGAGTGCATTTGCAAAGAACTCAGAATATATCGTTCCGGTATTAACTGAAAAGACAGAGAACATCAAATCTTGGAACAACTTCATCAAATGGTTAACTGATGATGTAGATGGGACAAGAAACCCAATTGATATTAAACTCAATGGTGCTGCTATCACTGCCGATGGAGTAAAATTGAATGGTACAATTGGTAGTGCCGGTAGTACTCCTACGGCAGACGAATGGATTGCTTCTCTGGAATTCGTTAAGGATTATGTAGATGTATATCAAATCTTCTGTTCACACATTGACCAACATCTTGAAGCATCCGCTGATGTACTTAAAGTACACAAGGCTGCAGTAGATATGGTTAAAGAACTGCAAGAATATACCTACTACATTGAAGTACCAAAATATACTACTCACTATACTCAGGGTGACCAACCAAGAGACTTGAAATCAATCATCACTTGGATTCAGACTTGCCTTGGTACTGTAGGTAACAGTAAGTATGTTGCTTACTTTGGTGGTGGTATTAAATACTATAATGCCGATGGTAACTTGGTAGATTCAGATGTTCTTGGTACCATTGCAGGATTAGGAGATGCTTCTGCTTCTCAGTTTGGACCTTGGAAATCATTTGCTGGTATGAATCGGGGCATTATCTATGATGGTAATGGTCCAGTATGCCCAAATTATGGTTCTCCTTCAAGAACTAAGGAACTCAATGAGTTAGCACAGAATTATGCAAATATAATCTGTATCAAAGATGTTCCTAACCAAGGTAAACAAACTTTGCTGTGGCATTGTTTTTCTTCTCAGGTAAAACAGGATTCAGAAAGATTCCTTGCAATTGTAAGATTGAATCTGTATCTCAAAAAGAATCTTAGACCTATTCTAGAAAAGTATTTGGAAGAACCAAATATCTGGAACACTTGGAATAAGATTTATCTAGAAGTTAAACCAATGCTGGATAACTTGGTAGATGAAGATGCCATGTCTGAATACACCTGGATGGGTGACCAAGACGCTAACTCGTACAATGACTTATCGGTTAACAATGAAGCCGATGTTCGTCAAGGTAAATACAAAGCAATCCTGAAATTCAAGGATATCGTTCCGATGCAAGAAATCACTATGGGCATCTATATTGACCAGGCATCCAAGTCCGTATCTGTTCAGGACGTTAACGAATAAAATTAAGAAAACATGGGAGCAAAAGTAAAGAATCCAAGAAAGAAATTCCTTTGGAGTATCACATTCCCTAAGCACCCAATCAATACTTATCTGTTCCAAACTTGTACTTTGCCAGATGTAGAGATTGACCAGGTTGCTCATGGAGACGTTAACCGGGACGTTAAAACTGCCGGTAGAGTTACTGTAGGTAACTTAGTAGTAGGTAAACTTTTAACTACTGCAGGTTCAGATACATGGCTTCATGATTGGCTTTATTCATGCCAAGATATGATTGCTGGTGGAGGTTTGGTACCAAGCCAATACTGGGAAAATGTAATCGTAAATGAACTTGCTGAAGATGGAGTTTCCGTACTTAACACCCACCTCTTCGAAGAGGTATGGCCATGTAAGATTACAGGTTTAGACTTGGACAGAATGGCTTCAGAGAACACTATCGAAAGTATCGAATTCTCAGTAGGTACCGTAGATAAGTATTAAAAACGCTTAGTCTATTTTCACTAAGATTTTTAGGTGGGAGGGGTGGGATTCCTAGAAAGGGCTCACCCCTTTCTTGTTGTTACAGCGAACACTATGAACTAAAGTATAACCAAATAACTTATTTAAACATGGAATTAAATTGTAGAACACATGAGTTTATAACCCCATCAGGTTATAAATTCTCAATCAGGGAACAGAATGGTGCAGATGAGGATATCTTATCTAATCCTATGGATGTAAGAAACCTTATGAACCTTACTAAGTTCATTCAGGCAATTGTAGTTGATACCGACTTTACTCCTAATCGTAGATTAACGGTAGAGGATGCAGACCGTATCCCTTTGAATGACAGATACTGTATCTTATTCCAATCAAGAATCTTCTCACTTGGTGATGAAGTAGAATTTGAATATGATTGGGGCCAAGAAGGCGGAGTACAAACTTACGGTCAATCCTTAAGCGAGATGTTATTCGATAACTATGGAGAATTTCCTACAGAAAAGGAATTGGCCGAAAAACCAAACGCTATCCCTTATTATCCAGAACAAGGTAAGCTTACCGATTACGAAGTAACTCTATCTTCAGGTAAGGTAGTTAAATTTGATTTGCTTACTGGTGCAGGAGAAAGAATGTTGGTTACTTTACCAATAGAAAAACAAACTCGTAATGCATCATTGATTGCAAGGAACTTACATCTTCAGATTGATGGTAAATGGGAAAAGGTAGAAAGCTTCCATTTATTCTCAGTAAGAGACATTGCAGAGATTCGTAAAACAATATTTGAATATGACCCAGTCTTCGATGGTAACACCGATGTAGAACATCCGAGTATACCTGGAAGAATTGATAAATATCCTATAATGCTTTCACCGACTTTTTTCTACCTGACGGAAGCGTAGACCACCCAGGTACATTCACTTATATATGTAGAGCTGAGGTAGCCATTGACTACCTCAGCTTTTTGCGTCTTCCGTATCGAGAAAGGAAAAGATTTAAGGATATAGCCGATGAGTATTATGAAAACTTAAAAAAGAAAACTAGAAAATGATAGACAGAAGAAGCTTAGTCGAGGTCGGTGTTGCAATGGTATTAAGAGACCGATTCTCTAATGAGGCTGGCAGAATATCGAACTCATTTAGAACAATGATGAACGATATGAATACCTGGAATCGGGGTATTCAAATGTCAACTTCTAATGCTTTTGAGTTTGGAAAAGAATTGGTTGGAGGTATGGCAAGGGCCTACCAATATTCTGCAGGAGTATACGACCAAGTATTCTTAGCTTCTAAAATGTCTGGAGCTAATGCTGCTCAACAGGCAAGGCTAATGCAAGTAGCCAAAGAAGTCAATGAGGTAACTCCTCTTACTGCTGCAGATATTGCATCAGGCGAAAAGTACTTGGCAATGGCTGGTAACAATGTAGAGCAAATCGAAAGAATGATTGGCCCTGCAGCTAAGCTGGCCTCTATCTTCAGTATGCCTCTTGGTCAGAAAGGTGGAGTTGCTGACTTGGTGACTAACATCATGCAGACATTTAATATACCTTCACAGAATGCTACCCAGGTAGTAGACCAATTGGCAACTGCAGTAACCTCTGCAAATATTTCTTTAACTGACCTTGCCCAATCTTTCCAATATTCAGGAGCAGAATTTAGAAATGCTAAAATCAGTATGGGTGATGCAGCTGCAGCCATTGGAGTACTTGGTAATCAAGGTATCCAAGCTTCATCAGCTGGTACTGCATTAGCAAATATGATGCGTTATTTAACCCTTTCTGTAACCGGGCAGAAAAAGAGAGGTGGTGAGATGCTAAAATCTTTAGGTATAGACCCAGCTTCTCTAGTAGATGCCTCTGGCAATCTTTTGAGATTAGATAAGATTATATCTATCCTGGGAGATAAACTTAGAGGTAAACGAGGAATAGATATCTCCTCTGCTTTATTCAATATCTTTGGAGTTCGTGGTACAAGAGCTGCCTCAGCTTTACTTCAGGATTACTGGACTGGAGCTAATAAGCTTACAGAACTTATGGATAAGGTTGCAGGTGCAAACGGTACAGTAGAAAACTTAACTCAAGAAAGATTACAAACTCCTGCTGGTATTATCGAACAGTTTAAATCAAACTGGGAGAACTTTATTGTAACTGCAGGTTCTACACTTGCTGAAGTCTTTAGCCCAGTACTTAAATTGGGTTCTGGTATCCTAAAGATTATTAACAGTATACAAGAAACTTGGGCAGGTAAGTTCTTGGTAAAGGTAGTTGCAACTGGAGCAGTAGTAGGTACTTTATATCAAGGCTTCAAATTTATTCAGGGTACAATCAAAATGATTGGTACTTTCCAAGCTTTAGCTACTACCGAGACTAATGGTATGGCAGAAGGTATGGTAAGAACTAATGTTCAAGCTACTATCCTTGAAGGTCATATGAGAAATATCTCTGCAATGATGATGAGGATGACTGCTATGCAAATGGCTCCAGGTAAATTCTTTGCATTGCCCATGGGAGGTGCTATAGGTAAAACCAAGAAAGGTACTGTAGTAGCAAGAGATGCAAGAGGAAGATTTACTTCAATGAGTACACTTGCAGGTATGGGAGTTGGTACAGCAATAGGTTCTAATGTAACTAAAACTGCAGGCCAACAGATTGCTAAGAAAGGTGCTATGGGGTTTGGTGCTAGATTACTTGGTGGTAGACTTTTAGGATTCTTAGGTGGGCCTTGGGGACTACTAGCTTCTATAGCTATCCCTGCATTGATAGAAGTAATCGGTGGTCTTACAAGTTCTGTAAATAATAACACTGCTGCATTAAACTCAGAAGAAACCAAAGCTTCTATTCAAGACAGAAACCAACAAGCATTTATTGATGCAGTTAGAGGTGCAATCAGAGATGGATTCAAGGATTCAAGAATTAATATATCAGTAGATGGAAACGAAGCTGGAGACTTTGCTCCTGGTGGTCAACAGGATTTTACTGGTATATCTTTAGGATTAAACTAAACAATCATGGCAAGAATATTAAATCGGATAGCAGGTGGGGTTGTTGAAAAATACAATGACCTTACCAGAGATTCTGCAGGAGTTCTTACTGGCCCTTTAAATAAACTTTGGAGGGCCAGAATCTATCTCAACAGGGCAACTTCAACCTTGCCTAAAGATACTGCAGATAAGGGTAAAGTATATGACCCAAATAACCCATTCGGACCCAGAGCTAATTCAAAGAATCCTAAGTTAAATCAAAGGATTCAGGCTCAATATCGAATGGAATTAAAACATCAAATAGAAGGTGGAGTTCCATTCGGATATGAAGAAATGGACCCAGCTAAAGGTCAGAGTGTTACAAAGAATAAAGAACTTTTCTTAGTAATGCCTGAGGTAAGAAGTATGAATCAAGTAGTGATTTATAATCTTACTGCTAGCCCATATCAATATATCACTCTTCAGAATAGACCACCTTCAATTGATTTTCGAGGAGAAACTACTTGGGCAACGATTAAATCTATGGGACGTAATACTCCTATGTATCACTTTACGGGTAGTGAGGATATAATTCAATTCAATGTATCTTGGTTCTGTAATGACCCTGATAATCCAAAAGAGGTAATTACTAAATGCCGACTATTGGAAATGTGGACTAAGGCAAACGCTTATCAGGCAAGTCCTCCGATTCTAAAAATCGAATGGGGCAGTTCTGGTATATTTGATAATCATCAATACATTCTTACATCTGCAACTTATACTCTGAATAACTTTAGGAATGCCTCAAGGACCAGAGTAGCAGGTAAGTCAAGTACAATCGAGGATTTAAAGTTATTGCCTGCAGCTGCAACCCAGGAATTAATCTTCAAGAGAGTAAGTGCTTACAACTTATCTTATCAAGATATTGTAACTGAAGAAGACTTAAAGAATACGAAAGGAATACAGATATGATAGACTTAAATCAATACCTAACAGGAGCAAGTCCTTATGATGGAGCCATTGCTCTTAAGTATGATGAGGGGGATTATTCTTTAGAGGTAACTCCCCCAAACGTTCCTTACACTGATAACGATAAACAACATACTGTATTAGATGGAGAAACTTTACAGAATATTGCCTATCGTTATTATGGTGACTCTGGTAAGTGGTATCTGATTTCCGAAGCTAATAATATCTTGAACCCTTTTCAAGAATTAGAACCTTATCAAATTTTAAGAATACCAATGTATGGCTGAAATTAGAAAACCTAACCAACCAATACTTTATAATGGAACAGCAACACCCTATATGGCTCTGTTCAATTCTGGAGGTATGCCTATAATGAATCCCATTACTGGCATACCTCTTGGCGCTTATATAAGTAATTGGAGCTACAAGTATGATGAGGAGAAAGAGAACTTAGCTACCATTACATTTGATACTGGAGACCCCGATACTGTAGATATCGAAGATCTCCAGGAAAGCTCAATTATTTACCTTCAGTGGGGATACATATATCCAGATGGTCAATTTATCTCTAGCCCAGTACGAAGTATCAAGGTTAGAGATTTGGATTGTGTATTCGATTCTACTGGTACTCATGTGACGATTAAGTGTATAGATACAGTTGGAGATTTAAGATTCCAACCACCTTATACTCATTCGGATTTATCAGAACACAGTTTATCCAACTTCTTGGATAATGGTTGTAATGATGATATAGGCGTAATCATAGAAATATTTCAGTAATGGCTAAACAAATAATAAGTAATAAAGTTTACGAGTCACTACAGGTCCCGACAGAACAAAGTCGAACTACTACTGGAAAGATACTTTACGCTAACCGGTTTAGTGGAGTAGCTCAAGTAGCTATGCCCAGTGATTTAAAGTCCTTGATAGATAGTGACTTGGGATTAATAGGAAATAACATCTTAGTTCAATTAGAACAAAAGATGAAAGGGTATGCAAATGGTCCTTGGTATATTGATTCCCGGGATGGTGTAATATACATACACAACCGTAAGTTTCAAGAAGAACCAGAATACAATTATATTTACCAATCAGAAAATGGAGAAGTACTTAGAGTATCATTCGCTACTCAGAAAGTAACCAAAAGGGTAAAGGCTCAATTAACTCAAGCCTTAGACCCAGAAGATAAAGGTTTAATTGTAGGTTCAACAGATATCACAGAACCTGAAAAAGAGAAAGAGGAAGTAACTTTACTCAAACCATTTGTAGCTCAAGTAGATAATACAATGGTAGTAAATTATGGTAGTGTACCTTACGAAGATTATCGTAGTCATCCTACTACTAATATTGCTGCCGAGATGGAAGCTGAACAAAGGTATGGAGCTAAAGCTCAAAAGTATAATTCTGCAATGAAAGAGTATGGTTCTCAGAAACCCTATGTTGCTTACAATGCAGGTAAACAAGAGGCTTTAGATAATCTGAGTACTGAGCAATATCGAGAAGCAATTAATACTGCTGTAAACAATTTACCGAACGATAAGAAAAGGGTTATTCAGCAAATCTTGAAGAACTCTAAGAACGGTAAAGAGTTAGAAAGTAATCTTAGGCAATTACTAGAAAACGAAAGATACCTATTTACTGGAGAATATAAAATGGAATACCTTGCAGAAGAATGGGTAGACCCAAGAGAATATGACCCAGAAGGTGGAACTATAACTCACATGGTGAATATCAGAACTTTTTCAAGTAATCCTTATGAAAAACAAATGATAGATAACCAATCTCAGAGAGGTATATCTGCAATGGAAAAGAATCCATATATTACTGTATACCCTGATACCTATAAAGTAGAGTATTCTGGAGATGGAGTTACTACACCCACTATGACTCGAAAGGTTAAAGCTAAAGTTAAGATACGAAGAATGAAGAAGGTACCATTCTTAGTACCAATCTATAAGTTATATCATAATCTCTTTAGTAGATACGGCGGAGCAGATAAGGTTACTTGGGCAATGAATGCTAATGCCAATGGAGGTCTTAAGATATCCGAAAGAAAGTTGGTATGCCAAATGACTGTAGTAGGTAGACCTTCATTACAATCTTCTCAGATAATATCTTTAGAGAATGTAGGAAAAAGGTGGTCAGGCTTTTGGTATATCAAGTCAGTACAACATTCAATGGATGCAGGTCAAGGTTATCTCTGTACATTAGACTTGGTTAAGAATAATGCAAGGGATGGACAGACTACATCTAAGACCCAACTTAGTACTCAGGACATTGTAAGTAATGATGCTAAGGATTCTGCTAAAACTGACTTTGGTAAGAACAAGAAGAATACTGCTAATGCTTCCGATATTGTACATGACTTTACCTACAATGAAGTAGTATACTTCGTAGAAAGATACATGGATGATAAGGGTAGAATTATCGATAAGAAAGGTGCAGGAGAGTTCTTACAGAATAAGTTCTATTATGATGAGATAAATGCTAAAGACCCTCAGGCTCTTGCTGCAGGTACAGTTCGTACAGAAGGTACAGTAGTAACTTCAAATGGTACAGCAATCTATGGTAAGACCAATGTGGTAAAGGCAGACCAATCGAAGGTTACTCCTTCTATGAAAGAAAGGTATAACTTTGATGAGTTTAATTGGGCAATGAAAGCTTATGAACGATATAAATCCAACAAGAAATAATGTACTCAACAGCTAAACTATTAACAGAAGAGGGTATCGAAGGTTTAGGTAGATACTACTCTGTCTACCGTGGCATAGTGGTAGATAATAATGATACGGAGAAACATATGAACCGTATCAAGGTATGCTGTCCAGAAGTCATGGGTGGAATTATTACATGGGCCTATGCAAAAGGCCAACATGGTTCTATCAACAATGGGTTCAAGTACTTAGCTCCTAAGGTTGGAGATATAGTATTTGTTACTTTTGAATTTGGAGACCCAACTAAACCCCTATGGGAATATCATGGTTGGGGACTACAACAAATACCAGACCCTTTGGATGGTCCTAATAAAATGGGTATTATAACTCCAGAAGGAAATGTAATGGTACTTGATGATGATAATGGAAAGCTAACTGTTTATATAAATGGAGATGTAGGCATTGCTGCTAAGGGAAACATTTCTATTCAAGCACAAGGAGATGTAAGTGTAGGTTCTGGTGATACAGTAATCTTAAATAAGGGAGAGAATCAAGGAGTAGTTAATATCAAAGAACTAACCGAGAAACTCAATAATACCATTAAAGAACTGGAAACTCTAAGAACTTTATTCAATTCTCACGTACACTCGGGTGTAACTACTGGACCTGGTTCTTCAGGTCCTACCGTAACTCAAGCAAGTCAACCGTTCTCTACTTTCAAACAAGAAGATTATGAGGACATTAAATGTATACACTAATGGATAACTATCTTACTAACATTGTTGGAAAGGGTATGATATTCCCTATTCAACTTACAAGAAACGAAAAGGGTGAAACAGGTTGGTATCCTGTTAATGGTGATATGGCTTTGGTAAGAAATAATATAAGCTCTATAATGTATTATTTAATAGGACAACGATTTCGACAGGAAAACTTTGGGAATCGCCTATGGGAATGTATAGAGGAGCCAAATACACAAGCCCTAAGTTTTATTATTAAAGAGTTTATTAAAAGCTCAATTGGTGCATGGGAACAAAGGATTACCTTTAAGGGTATCACCGTTTCTAGACAAGGTGCTAAAATAAACATAGAAGTTCATTATGTAGTTAATGAAACTTCTACTAGTCAGTACCTGTACCTGACCTATGATAAAAATGAAAATTCATTAAACTCTTATTAATATGGGAATCACTAATAAATGGCTCAACCCTTATCAGAGGTCTTACCAACAGATTAAGGCCAAGCTGATAGAATCACTTACGAATATCAAAGACAAAGATGGCAATGTACTCGTAACTGATTACTCGGAAGGAAATATCTTAATCATTATCCTTTCATTGTTTGCGGCAATTGCCGAAGTTCTTCACTACTACATTGATAATATGGCAAGGGAGTCATTCTTACCTACTGCTCGTAAATACAGTTCAGTAGTTAAGCATGGTGCTTTGGTAGATTATCATGCAAGAGGTGCTATTGCAGCATCAGTAGATTTAGTAGTATCCAGAGATGTATCTGGAGATTCTATTGGTGCTAAGTTAACTATACCTTCTGGAACTTTATTCACAGACTCTAATGGTAACAAATGGTTATCATCTAGAGACGTAACTTGGTATGCTAATGTAACTACTTGTAAAGTTCCAGTTGTACAACACGAATTATATACAGAAAGCCAGATAAATGGAATGGTTATACCTTCAGATGAAAGGGTAACTATTACTCTTGGTACACTACCTAATGGTAAGTATTATGAACATGGAACTATGAGTATGAAGATTGGTGGAGAATCTTGGGTATTGGTAAACACCTTTGCTTACTCAAAACCAACCGATAAACATTTCATGGTTACCATGGATGAAGCTTTAAACCCTTATATCTTATTTGGTGATGGTAAATATGGACAGAAGCCAGCAGCTAATGCCAAGATATCTGAGGTTAAGTTCTACCTTACTACTGGTATCAATGGTAATGTAAAATCTGGTATGATTACTTCTGTACCTTCAGTTATATCTTCATCAGTAACAGATGCTACTGTATCTAATACTTATGCTGCAGGTGGAGGTTCATCCTATGAGAATTTTAGTATGCTCAAGGAACACATACCTTTGAGTGTAAAGACTATGGGAGTAGCTATTACCAAACAGGACTTCATAGACTTAGCTAAACTGGTTGATGGGGTTAGTAAGGCAAAGGCAGAATACGAATGTGGTAGAAAACTAATCGTTTATATATCTCCTGATAATGGTGCTACTGCTGACTCTAACCTTATTCAAAAAGTATATGATGTATTACATCAGAACTCACCACTTACTACTTGGTTAACCGTTAAGTCTGCAGGTAAAGTAAATATTATCTTGGATGTAGAAGTTACTGGGAAGAAGTCTTATAAAACTTCAGAAATACAATCACAGATTCTTAGTGCATTATTTAATGCTTATTCTCCGGAGAACTCAGACATTGGTGGCAGCGTAAGAATCTCTGATATCTATGCACTCATAGATAATCTTGAATCAGTAGATTATTTACACTTGAAGAAGTTCTATACTAAACCATGGCCTACTACCGTATATGGTAACAAGGAATTAATCCTTGGTCAATTCCAATTAGACGAGGCTAATGGTAGTATGTCTTACTTTATCTCTTTCTCTTCAGGTACTCAGTTTACAGTACGTTCAGTTAAGGGAGGCTTTTCTTATGATGGCCAAGTGGGTAAGACTACACAGATTAGAGATACTATAAATGGATTTGTATTTGCCTTGGATATCCAGAACAATGGTTATCAATCCGGATTTAGATATACCATAACCATTGCAGAACCTAACAAGGATTATACAGACCCAGGTTATAATATTCCGGTATTCGAAGACTCAAGTCAGTTAACACTTAAAGTAAATGAAATCGTATGACAAATCTTAAAAACCTAATTGATTTTTTACCTTTCGAATTTAAAGAGCAAGATAC
>OEIM01000300.1_pt1 | contig 19826 bp, 16 predicted proteins | sample 1538341 | NCBI WGS metagenome assembly OEIM01 (sample SAMN02324081, study PRJEB22366) | human gut metagenome | biome: human | place: Canada: Ontario | collected 2010-10 | reverse complement strand
CCCCGCTGGGGCAGGTCAAAACCTTCCGTATCGTCGCGAACGGCTATGTAACTGCGATGTACTGAGTCTTGATTTTTCCGAGTATTTTGCCCTCGCTAGAGAGAAATCAGCAAATTTCTCTCCATCCAACACAAAAACGCCTTGAAAATGACTGATCATTTTCAAGGCGTTTCTTTATTCGCTTAATTATAAATCCTTATGGATGAAGTGTTTCTTTCCGCTGGCGTAGTCGCCTACGATGTCTCCGTGGCCGAAGAGTTTGTACTTGTAGGAGAGGAGGCCTTCGAGGCCTACGGGGCCTCTGGCGTGGATTTTGGAGGTGGAGATGCCTACTTCGGCGCCGAAGCCGTAGCGGAAGCCGTCGGCGAAGCGGGTGCTTGCGTTCTGGTAGACGTTGGCGCTGTCGACCAGGGTCATGAATTTCTCGGCTGTTTCTGCGTTCTGGGTGAGGATGCAGTCGGTGTGGTGGGAGCCGTAGGTATTGATGTGATTGATGGCTTCATAGACACCGCCTACGATCTTCAGGGCGATGATGAGGTCGACGTATTCATGATGGAAGGATTCGCTTTCCGGGATGATCTCCACGGAAGTGATTTCGTTGACTTCTTCTGTGCCCCTCAGTTTCACGCCGGCGTCCTTCAGTGCTTTGGCAAGGTCCGGAAGGAGGTCTTTGGCGACGTCCCTGTGGATCAGGACGGTCTCGACGGCGTTGCAGGCTGCCGGGTACTGTGTCTTGGCATCGACGATGAGGGGAATCGCAGTTTCCTTGTCATATTCCTTATCGACGTAGATGTGGCAGACGCCGTCGGCATGGCCGAGGACGGGGATGTTCGTATGGTTCATGATGTACTGGACGAATGCGTTCGAGCCTCTTGGAATCAGGAGGTCGACGGTGTCGTGGCATTCGAGGAGTTCGTCGATTTCATTGTGCTGCTCTGCCTGGAGGAGGCAGTTTTCCGGAAGGCCTGCGTCGATGGCTGCCTGATGGATGAGGGAGAAAAGGACGCGGTTCGTCCACGTCGTTTCCTTGCCGCCTTTCAGGATGGCGCAGTTGCCGCTCTTCAGGCACAGGGAGGAAATCTGGACGAGGGCATCGGGGCGTGCTTCGAAGATGACGCCGATGACGCCGATCGGGCAGGTGACGCGGTAGAGCGTGAGGCCCTGGTCGAGTTCGCGGGCAAGGGTGATATTGCGGAGCGGATCCGGAAGCGCCATGAGGCCTGTGAGTTCTTCGGTGACGTCAGAAAGCTTCGCTTCGTCGAATTTGAGGCGTTTCTTGACCGGAGCCGGGACGCCTGTTTCCTCGGCAAGGGCCAGGTCTTTTCTATTGGCTTCGAAGATTTCTTCTTTATGCGCATTCAAAGATTCGCGGATGAGGGCGAGCGCCTTGTTTCTCGTTTCAAGAGATAAAGCGGAGAGAAGGGGCGATGCGAGTTTCATTTTCAGTGTTTCGTCATGGATATTCATAGCGGGCCTCCTTTGGCAGGAATGTACCCTCATTGTAGTCGGACAGGGCGGGGCGCGTCAAGGCAATCCTTATCGGGCGGGGCGGATTGTGCTATGATGAAGCAAAGGAGGGGAGCCTATGTTCAGGAAATTGAAGCAGTACCGGAAAGAACGGAAATGGGCGATGTACGCCGCCGTTCTTTTCAGTGTGCTCGTTTCACTCTTCCTCGTCGTGCTGCTCCTCTTCAAAATGGCGAGCCTCGGCGCGGCCGGAATCTTCAATTATGCCGTATCGAAGCAGAAAATGCTGCGCGGGACGATCACGGTCGAGGAAATCACAGCGAATATCCATGGCGGCGTGACGTTCACGAACCTTGCCTGGGATGATCCGCAGGGAAATCCGATCCTCCGTGTGCCGACAGGGACGCTGAAGGTCAATCCATGGGACATCGTGACCCGGAGAATGAAATCGACCACGCTGGAGGGCATCACGCTGAACGATCCGGTCTTCTCCGTCCGCTACGATGAGAATATGCAGGTCGACTTCGTCAATCCAAAGGAAATCGAAGATAATTCCGAAGACGGCAAGGCGAACTTCAACAGGAACGGCAAGCGCCTCAAAATGAATTTCGTCCTGAACAATGCAAAGATTCAGACCTTCTACCTGGAACGCCATCATATTTTCAATCATGTGAATATGGAAATGGACCTCGACACGAAGGGCATGACATACATTTCCCTGACGACCGGACCCTTCGGAGGCACGGCTGTCGGCGACGGCGTAAAACTCTACGGCACCGTGGACTTTTCGAAACCCGATCAGGAATGCCACTTCGATGCAGAATTCGACGGCATCGATCCTTCCTCCCTGGGCCTTGGGACAAGCATCCGCGACCGCCTGACTCTGAAAGCCCATGCCGACGGACCCTTTGCAGGGCCAATAGCAGACGGGACACTGGAAATGAAACGCCTCCGCATCCCTGCGCTGCGCTTCCATGACGTGCACGGCGACATCCACTACGAAGGCGGACTCCTGACCTTCTCCAATGTCAAAGCAGGCGTCTACGGAGGAAGACTCCTCGCCCGCGGCGACTACGACATCGATTCCCGTGCCTACAATATCTACATCAATGCCTGGGACATGGACACCAGGTACCCGCTGAAGAGTGATAAATTCTACTGCCTCGTCGACCTCGTCGGTGAAATGCACTGCGACGGCAACCCGGCAGACCTCGACTCCTTCGGCACCTTCCAGTCCGGAAGCGGCTTCTACATGCTCGCTCCCTTCGAAAAGATCACAGGCCGCTTCGATAACAAGGGCCACACCCTTGCCTTCTATGACGTCAAACTGTACACGAAACTGGGCATCGCAGAAACCGACGCCTTCAGCATCGTCAAAGGCCGCCTCCACCTGGGCGAAATCCGCCTCGTCGACCCCGACACCGGAGAAGCCATGCGCATCACCGACGCCGTAGGAGAGCAGGAAGCCGTCAAAACCTTCAGGGGCATCCAGCAAAACATGAAAGAAATCAAAGAACAAGTCGACGACTTCAAAGATGCGCTGAAGAAATAGGGGGCCGGTTTTGACCTTGCCCTGGAAGGGAAGGTGGCAGCGGAGCTGACGGATGAGTTGCATTTCCTAGCCTGTAAGGCGGCTGTATGGTTTTAAAACCATACGACCTCGCTATGCTAGAGAAAATAAGCAGTAAACCCCTTTCGACCATTATGAAAATTCTACAATCATTTCTGTGATTTCACGTGCAATCATTTGTATAATGGCCACTTCCCCCCGAAGGAGACAGCTTCCTGAGGAATAAAAGAAAGAGCGCAACTCTTATTTGTTTGAAACCTTATGTAACCCCATCCCTGCCATACTCCTTCCCCTAACGGGGACAGCTAAGCCACGCCCCGCCCCAACTCCCCACGCAAAAAAGGACATCCCATTTCCGGAGATGTCCTTTTTCTTATCCTTTTCCTTATTAAAATCCTTTGGAGCGGAGTCTCTTTTCCCACCAGTTGAAGAAGAGGGTGAGGAGGATGGCTACGGCCCAGTAGGCTATGGCGTCGGCGATGTAGGGTTAGGTTCTTCTGTTGTAGAGAGCAGAGAAGATGTCGGCTTTGGCGAACATGTCGACGACTTTGACGGTGAATACCAGGGCGAGGAGTTTGATGGTCTTCAGGTAGTAGGTGAAGAAGGCCGGCATGGCTACGACGAAGGCCTGGGGGAGGACGATGCGGGTGAAGGCGCGGAATGGGGTCATGCCCATGGCGACGGCTGCTTCGTACTGCCCGTGGTCGACGGAGCGGAGCGCTCCTCTGAGGTTTTCAGACTGGTAGACGGTGTTGTAAAGGATGAATGTGGTGTAAACGGTCCAGTAGGGGCTGACGTCGAAGGGTTTCACGGTGTGGCCCAGGATAGACGTGAAGAGGGGCGCGAGGAGGTAGGGCAGCGAGTAGTAGACGATGAAAAGCTGCACGATGCTCGGTACGCCTCTGAAGAAGGAAATGAAAACGGTGAGGAAACCGTTCACGATGACGTTCTTGCTGCGGATGCGGATGAGTGCAATCACGGAGCCCAGAAGGATGCCGAAGAAAAGGCTGACGAATGCCATGAAGAGGGTATTCGGGATGGCTTCGGCGATGAAGAGGAGGGCGGTCGGTATGACAGCAAAGTCTATCATTATGTGGTCCTCCTTCCTTTATCGGTCATGCGCTGTGTCGCATGGAATACCATTTCCACGAAGATGACGAGCACCCAGTAGATGAGGGCGACGGCGCAGTAGGTTTCAAGTTTTCCCTGGCCATAGTTGGCGTTGATGATGTTGCCGGCGCGGCCCATGAGGTCGATGACGCCGATGAAGTACATGACGGAGGTATCCTTCATGATGTTGATGGCTTCGCTGACGAGGTTCGGAAGGGCTACAGGAAATGCCTGCGGCGCTACGATGCGGAAGACTCTGTGGAAGGGCGAAAGGCCGAATACGACGGCGGCTTCGCTCTGCCCCTTGTCTACGGAAAGGTAGGCAGGACGGATGATTTCCGAAATAACCGGTGAATAGTGGAATGTCAGCGCGATGAGGACGTACGCTGTCAGAGGCCAGCCGTCAGGGCTGATGCCAAGTCCGCGGACGATGACCGGCAGGACGAAGTAGACGAGGTAGAGGTCCAGGATGAATGGCATGCTTCTGTTGTAGGAGAGCCAGATTTCGCAGAACTGATGAAGGACGGGAATCCTTGCGATGCGGATGACGGCGATGATCATCCCTACGATAAGGCAGAGGAGGATCGAGCCGACGATGACTTCCGCCGTGTAGGGGATGGCCGTCGCGAGCCTCGGGAAAAGTCCGAGGAAGTAATCAAAATTAAAAGTTAACATAGAGAAGACCTCTTTCTAACGAATGAGCGGGAAACGAAAATCAGTGTTCGTCTCTCTTGAGCATTCGCTGGAGGAACTGCTGGGTCTTTTCTTCCTTCGGGTGGGTGAAGAGGTCTTCCGGAGTGCCTTCTTCGACGACGAGGCCGTCGGACATGAAGACGACTTTGGAGGAGACTTCGCGCGCGAAGTGCATTTCGTGGGTGACGATGATCATCGTGATGCCAAGGGTAGCAACTTCAGCGATGGTGTCGAGGACTTCGCCGACGAGTTCCGGATCGAGGGCTGATGTCGGTTCGTCGAAGAGGATGACGTCAGGACGTGGAGCGAGGGCGCGAGCGATGCCGACGCGCTGCTGCATGCCGCCGGAGAGTTCAGACGGATACATCTTGGCGTAGTCTTCCATGTGGACGCGCTTCAGTTCTTCCATGGCGATGTCCTTCGCTTCGGAAGCGGACTTGCCGTAGCCGTAGATGAGGCCTTCGGTGATATTTTCCAGGACGTTCTTATTTCTGAAAAGGTTGAACTGCTGGAAGACCATCGTGGATTTCCTTCTGAGGCGTTTGACTTCATCTTTGGAAATTTTGGAGAAATCGACAAATACGTCGTCAATCGTGAGTTTGCCGGAGTCTGGCTGTTCGAGATAGTTCAGGCAGCGGAGGAAGGTAGTTTTCCCCGTGCCGGACGGGCCGAGGATCGATACTACATCACCTTTTTCAACGTTCAGGTTGATGTCTTTCAGGACTGTATGATTGCCGAAAGATTTGCGAATATGTTCTGCAGTCAATATGCGGGACATGATGAGGACCTTCTTTCCTAGAATGTGTTAGTTTTTAGTTTTTTGGTTGTATGGTTTGCGATGCAATAAAAAAAGCCCCGCCGCAAAGGGACGGGATTTTCCGTGTTCCACCCAATTTCGCCCCTGCGTTGCCGCAAAAGCCTTGGTAAGTCAAAAAGACTCAGCCACTGTAACGGGTGATCCCGGGCCGCTTACTTGGGTTCAGCTGGCCGGCTCGAAGAGGCACTTCCATGGAATTCCCACGCCCGTTTCCACCATCGGGGCTCTCTTCGGAGGTTCCATCCATGTACTTTCTCTTGTCATCGCTCATATAAAAGATTAATTATCATCAATATAACATAGAACGGAAAAGAAAATCAAGGGTTTACAAATCTTTTACCACGGGGTTCCTGCACTTTCCGTTTTCCTGTTGCCTTGCGCGGCTTGCTAAATATATAATAAGGAGACAGGCGCGCTGTAAGAGGCGCGTATCCAGGGAGGTAAAATGAGAGTTTCAATCATCGGAGCCGGCGCGATGGCGCTTGCGGCGGCTTCTTATTTAAAATTAAAGGACGTTTCGTCCCTTGTCTACGTCAGAAGCGAGAAGAAACTTGCTGCATGGTCGACGAAACCGGTCCGCGTGACGGGCGTGATGGAGAGCTCCTTCTACGTGCCGATGGCCAAGACGATGAAGGAAGCGGTGAACTATTCCGATACCGTCATCATCTGCACCCGCGCAGGCGACTATGAAGACGTCATCAATGAGCTTCTGCCCTGTCTTCGTAAGGGGCAGTGCATCCTTTTCCTGAACGGCTGCTGGGGCGCTGTGAAGACGTACCGCCTGCTGAAAGAAGATGCGAAGTACCTGACCATCGCAGAGACAGCTGGGTCTCCTTTCGTTGCCAGCCTTTCGGAAGATTTCCTGACACTGGAAATGAAGGGCATCCGTACGGAAATCGGGTACTCGGCGCTGGGGACGAGCAAGGATCCGGGCGAGCTTCTCCATACGATTGCACCGCGCGTTTCCCGTATTTCCTCACCGGTCTCCACATCCCTTTCGCAGGCGATGCCGATCGTGAATGCGGCCAGTGCCTTCTTCAATATCTCGCGCATCGAGAACGGGGAAGACTTCGAACTCTTCGGACCATCGTTCACCAGCCGCGCAGCCGACTACATGGAGCACTGCGACAAGGAACGCCTCGCCGTGGGAAAGGCTCTGGGGCTTGAACTTTACAGCCTCCTTGAGACCGTGAATTCCCAACGATCTGAGAAGAAAGCGACCCTTTACGAGGCGTTTAAGAATAATGCACTCTACGACGGGCTCAAAGGCCCCGTTTCCTTATCCGACAGAAGCCTTTCCGAAGACCTTCCCTGCGGACTGGGAAGCCTCCTCGATCTGGCGGACATGATGCATGTCCCCGCGCCGTATATCACGGCGATGGTGGACACCGCCTCACTCTACATGGGGAAACCTTACGAGCCGTTTCTGACAGTACAGGACCTCAGGGCGATCAAAGCGCTCCGGGGCAAGTAAATCAGGAGGGATTTATGAAGAAATTATTTACCGCCATACTCGCGTGCGCCATGATGGCAGGCGCATCCGCCAGCGCTCTCGCAGAAAACTGGGTAGCGCTCCCGGGCACGAGCGGCGTCAAAGTCGATACAGATTCCTACGTGGACGGCGGAATCCTGGCGCAGATGACACTCGAGCTGCCAGCCGGCGGAAAGAACGTCATTTCCTCGATGGCCTTCAACCGCGAGGACAATACCTACCGCATCGCGACACTCCAGATGCCTTCCAAAGACGGAAAGATGGAAACGAAAGTCTATCCGGACAATCCGGAAAACTGGTCCAAGATCCTTCCGAACACACTGGGAAAGACCATCTACACCCACTACGTCGAAAATCCGCTTCCGCGCTTCACCAACCCGGACTGGGTCACGCTCTATAAAGAACAGGGCGTCCGTTTCCATGGAAGCGAATACCAGATCGAAAAGAACACGATGAGCTACCGCGACGGCTATGCGACATTCTGGATGCGTATCACCTACCCGTGGAAGGACCAGAACTTCTCCGCTGCCGTGTACCAGGTGAAGATGGACGTGCCGAACAAGAAAGTGCAGACACTCTCCATGACAGAATATGATTACGACGGCAAAGTCCGCTCCCATGGCGCAGGCTCCAGAGACCGCGGCAATATCGAGCCGGACACCCCGATGTACAAAGTATATGAATACGTGAACCATGCCCTCCGCACCGGACAGCTTAAGATGGTCACGACAAGACATGGATAATAAGACAGACGCTTTTCTGATGGAAGGCGTCTTTTCCATCCCTTATATAAGGTATAGAAAGGAAAACATATGAAGAAATTACTGACCGCTGCAGCGCTCGCCTCTGCGCTCCTCCTCTCCGCACCCACCGCCTTTGCTGAAAACTGGGTCGAAGTCGCAGGCTACCAGGGCCGCATGATCGACACTGACTCCTGCAAGGTACAAGGAAATACGCCCGTCCTCACCGTAAGGCCGACAGACGGCACCGAAATGACGATCCAGTTCAATAAGAAAGACATGACATACCAGTTCCTTTCTCTGAAACGCCTTGATGGAAATGGGAAAGTCATCGACGAAGTCCCGGCAGACAAACTCGCCGGCCACTTCCTCCCGCTCAAGGAAGGATCCCTCATCTCCAGTCTCTACATGCAGTACGTCGCTTACCCGATCCCGCAGCTCGCCAACGCTGAATGGGTCACTATCTATCGCACCGGCATGGGTGCGAACGCCGGCAGCCGCGTCTCCATCGACAAGAACCACATTTCCTATGACGGAGACTACGCCGTATTCTGGCTGAAAAACGACTACGTCCCGGCAGAAAAAGGCATCGCCTCCCAAATCAGCCAGGTCAAGGCAAACATGGCAAACAATCAGGCGAAGATCCTGTCCCTTACACTCTACGATGAAAACGGAAAAATCCTCCAGCACGACGCCAGAGGCGAAGCCGCAGAAGTCCGTGACGCCAGACAGGGCATCATGAATGAAGCCGTCACCTTTGCCAGGGAACACATCCTGCAAGGCACCAGGTAAGGAGGCATCATGGCAGACATCCGAGTAAGAAACCTCTCGCAGGAAGCGGCTGAATCCTGCTATGAAGCCTACCTCAAAGGCGAAAGACCAAAAGAAGGCACCATTCTCGTCTCCGGCCCCGTCGTCGTCTTCACCAGCGACACCTTCGAAATGAAAGGTGAAACACTGGAAGACGGCGAGGAGAAATTCGTCTCCATCCTGGACAACGAAGCCAAGAGCAGGGCGGCCCTTTGCGAATACAAAAACGGCCGCCGCCTCCCCGCAGGCGCAGCCCTTGCTGCCATGAAAGAAGGATACTTTGCGTTCCAGAGCGAATACATGAACGAAGAAGGCACGCCATTTACACTCTCCTTCGACCCTTTGGAAGAAGTCATGACAGCCCAGGAAGCAGGGAAACTCTACGGAATCCCTGCCAAGAACATAGAAAAAGACTGCGAAAGCGCAGGCCTTGAAAGCCCCCTGAAACAAGGCGAAACCAGACACTCCGGCAACGTCTGGCTCCTCCAGAAATCCGCAGCAGAACGCGCCTATGCAGATAAAGAAGGCAAAACCTACGCCGTGAACCCGCTCCTCCTCGTCTTCTCCACCGTAGAAGGCGCCGACATCTGGAGCAGAGACAGCGGAGTCGTCAGAAGCGCCGCAGGCGGCGCCGGCCACATGAACGCCAGAATGCACGAAGAAGAAAGAAAAAAATCCGGCCGCGTATGGCTCGTCACCCGAAGCGCCATGGAAAGACTCTTCGGCCAGGCCCTCCCGAACAAAATGAAAGAAGCCATGAAGGGGATATAAAGGAAATCCCCAAGCGCCGCTAACACTTGCCTTCCCAGACGGGGAAGGAGGGCCACGTAGTGGCGGTTAGGGTTCATTTATCCCCAAATCCCCATTACCATAAAGGAGTCCTTATGAAGAAAGCGATTTCTGATTTTGCTGATCGGCAGGGAATTTTAATAGAAGATAATTTCACCTTTGGCGAATGGGAAGCGCTCCGGATCCGCAGGGGAAGAGACCTTCGCGGATTCATGAAAGCAGCCGACCTCGTCGGCGCTAAAATCGAAGCGATTGCCGCCCCTGATGATTACCTGCACCGGTTCGGCAAGCCCCTTACGTGGGAAGCGGAAGAGCTCTATTCCGATGGAGACGAAGCGCATGAGGCGCTCATCAGGTCGTACCTGAATAATCCCGACTGCATCATGGGCCTCGGTTCTTATGAGCTCTATGAAAGAATATTCGTCGTGACGGACAAGGGGACACTCGAAGTCTATTTCGAGGACGAAGATCTCTATATCACCGTCGATTCCGCTGACCGTTCCGTCTATGCGAAAAACCACGACAGATATGCAAGCTTTGACGTCCGCAAACTTTTTGGCAGCGTCAAAGGCGATACGATCACAGGATACTGGGTCATGGACAGGGAAGGGAAAGATGAGGACGACAATGACTTCGACATATTCAAGGACCAGAAGCCGTGCATCACAAAACTCAGCCTTGCCCTCGAAAGCGGACGGCGTCTGAATTTCTCCCCGTACATGGACGTCTTCGACTTTGAATTAGTGAATCCGGACGGTAACGTCGCAGGGATTTCCTTTGCCGAAGTACTCCGGTGCCTGAAATAAATCCCGCGATCGGGAAATGCACATAGATTTCCTTGACAAGGACGGCCGCACCGGTCTATAATAACGCCAATATAAGCGATGACTGGGAATAAGTTTCTTTCCGAAATCACAGAGAGCCGGGCAGGTGGGAACCGGTATGGAAGAGGAAGCGTGTCGCCCGTGAGCTCAGAGCCGAATGAAGTAGGCGAAGCGTCGATCCGCGTTAAGGATAACCAAGCTACAAAGCAGGGTGGTACCGCGCATAAGCGCCCTTGTCCGATGGGACAGGGGCTTTTTTGTTAGGCATCCGCTTTAGCAGGTGAGAAATAAGTGAGAGTGGTACCGCGCACATGCGCCTCCCGTGCAGGATTTTTTCTGCGCGGGAGTTTTTTATTAGGAGGCAGGGCATGACAGGCAGAAGGAACCGAGTCCCCTCGGGGACATATGATTTGATAGTCCAAGTCCATTAACCATTTTGTCTTTTCCCTGAGGAGGATCTTACTATGAAAACAGCTACAGAAAAAAGAATCGCATTCAGAAACATGCTTAAATCCGGAGAAATCATCGTTGCACCGGGCATCGGCGACGCACTGTCCGCCAAGATCGCAGCCTATGCAGGCATCAAAGCCCTCACCATGGGCGGCTACTCCGTTTCCGCATCCCGTCTGGGACAGCCGGATGTCGGCTTCCTTTCCTGCACGGAAATGGCTGAACAGCTGACCGGCATCTGCAACGCCACCGACCTTCCCGTCGTTGCCGACGGCGACACCGGCTACGGCAATGCACTGAACGTCATCCGCACAGAGCAGATGTTTGAACAGGCCGGCGCTGCCTGCATCTTCTTCGAAGACCAGGCATGGCCGAAACGCTGCGGCCACATGGACGGCAAGCAGGTTATCTCCGCCGAAGAACACGCACAGAAAATCCGCGCCGCCGTCGACGCACGCCTCGATAAAGAAACCATGATCATGTCCGGCACCGACAGCCGCGCCGTCTACGGCATCGACGACGCCATCGAAAGAACAAAACGTTACATCGACGCAGGCGCAGAAATCTGCTTCGCCGACGGCATCGGCACCAGAGAAGAACTCGAAAAATTCGCCAAAGAACTCTCCGGCAGCGGCGCCTACCTCGTAGCCAACATGATCGAAGGCGGCAGACACCCCTCATCCCGGCCAAAGAACTTGAGCAGATGGGCTTCTCCCTCGTATTCTGGGCCTGCAGCGCCGTCTACACCATTTCCAAAGCCCTCTACGACCTCTTTGGAAACCTCGCCCAGGACGGCACCACAGAAAAGAGCCTGGACCGCATGATCGAATTCTCCCAGTTCAACAGCATGATCGGCCTCGACACCTACAAAGAATACGAAAGAAAATACAAAGTAGACAGAGACGACTGAGGATATATAAGGAAAAGGAAATAGAAGATAAATGCAAAAATGGAGCCCATCGAGGACTCCATTTTTGCGTGGGAATATTTCCCGAATTAAAACGTAAGCCTGCTTCAGCTCTTTGCTGGGCCTTTCACTTCACGACTTTTCTTGCCCCAAAACCGCCATTTCAAGACGGGGAAACGGAACTGCCAATGATTCCCTTTATAATAGGAACAGAGGGGACGGAGGATATGATGAAAGTCTCCAGCGGCCTCCTAAACTCCGGCTGGGGCAGCAAACAAAGACACGTTATCTATACAATGGGTCTGCCAAGAGCATTCAGCCCCGCGGCAATCCGCCGAATCTATTAACCAGTTCTCCCTTATCCACTCCAAGGAGATAAAGCAGCAAATGAAAATCAGGTATTTCACTTCCCGGGAATACCTGATTTTCATTTGTGTAGGATTAAAACTGGAACAATGTCCGAAGTGCTGATAGGGTTGATCACCATGATCGAAGCGAGGTTTAGCTGTCCCCGTTAGGGGAAAGTGGCGCCGGAGGCGACGAAAGGGGTTCATTGCTTATTTTCTCGAGCCTCAGCTCGTTTGTCCATTTTTATCACCATCCTCCCATCTTTTTCCAATGTTTTATTCATTATTTCTTAGCTTATGCATCTTTCGCATGATTATTACGTGAGTTTTATTTTTCATGATATAATAAAGAAGTTTTACGAAAACAGGAACATTTCTTGAATTCACGAAATATATTGTGAGGTATTGTATGAAAAAAGTCATTCTTCCGTCATTAGCCTGGACGGCGGGACTGTCGCTCTTGATTGCGCTGATCCTTCATCTGGGCGGGGATTTCCCGGACCTTCGAAGCTATGTCCAGCCGCGTCTGGGCGTGGGGGTTCTGGTTTTCCTCATTGTTTCCCTGGGCCTTTTCTCTGTCTTTGACAAAGCGTTCCTGAAGAAATTCTTCCCATGGGCGGCGGTGCTGCCGATCCTCTGGATGGCGACCTTCACCTGGGCGTACGGTTTCGCGTCGCTTCCTGAAAAGAAGCACCTCGGCGATTACTATGTCCTGGGCGGCGTTGCTTTCGGGCTTCCTTACGTCTACCTGACAATTACGGAGAAAATCAATCAGCGCCTGCCGAAGCTCCGTTTCCTCTGGGAACTCATTGCGGGCCTTTTCGCTTTCTTCATGACAATCTGCCCCTTCATCTATATCGGCTACTACATCCTCTTTGGCGGGGAAATGGACATGTTCGCCATGATGGCCGTCCGTTCCACCCATATGAAGGAAATCCATGATTTCCTGGCCACGATGGGATCGCCTGTCAGAATCATCGGCGCCGTCTTTGCCTTCCTCTTTGTTCTTGCCGTTTCCTTCACCTTTGTCCATTCGATGGTAAAGGCAGCGCGCGGCATGAAATCTCCGCTCCGCGGCACGTCCAAAGGATACCTCATCGGACTTGGCGTCCTCTTCGTCCTTTTCTTCGGCGGCTTCTACCGTCAGATCATCCACGTCTTCCCGATCACTATCGTCCGTACGATGGACAGCAAGGGAAGCGAATTCCAGCTCCTCCAGAAACTCACGGACAACCTGGATAAGAACGTGAAGAAGATGACCTTCGTCGATCCCGGCGCAGGCATCACAGAAGGTACGCACATCGTCATCATCGGCGAAAGCGCGAACCGCGACCACATGAAAGTATTCAACCCGTCCTATCCGGAAAACACGACGCCATGGCTCTCTTTCGTCGCCAATACATCGGACTTCGCACTGGGCTACATGGCATACTCGAACTTCCCGAATACGCTGATGTCCCTTTCCTATGCCATGACATCGGCCAACCAGTACAATGACAAATCCTTCGCTGACGTCGTAAGCATGGTCGACGTAGCCAAAGCAGCCGGCTACCGCACGGACTGGATTTCCTTCCACAACAGAAGCTCCCTCTCCAGCGCCGGCGTCACCATGATCGCCGAACGCTCCGACGGCTCCTACTGGGAAAAGAACTACGACGGCTACACCTTGGAAGTCCTGAAGAAACTCCCGCCGGCCAAGAAACGCGTCATCTTCATCAACATCGACGGCAGCCACTACACCTACCTCGCCCGCGTTCCGATCGACAAGAGAGACGAACTCGGCATCCCGTCCAGCGACCCGTACCATGACTATGACCTGACCATTGCCTATGACGACGAAGTCATCCGCGACATCTTCGAATACGCGAAGAAGAACCTGAACCTCCAGACCATGGTCTACTTCTCCGACCACGGCGAGAACATGGAACACTACCACACAGCGTCCCCGTTCTACTACGACATGGTCCACATCCCGTTCTTCGTCTACCTCTCGCCATCCTACCAGGCAGCCCACCCGGGCCTCATGCCAGCCCTGAAGTCCCATGAACACCAGGTCTTCACCAACGACCTCGCCTTTGACACCGTCACCGGCATCTGGGATGCAAAGACGAACTACTACAACCCTGAATACGACTTCTCCTCGCCGAAGTACAGCCTCAACATGGACAACGCAAGAACCATGGAAGGTAAACACAAGATCTCCGACGATCCATTTTTGAAAAAATAGAAATAGGAAATAAGAAATAAGAAAAGGCTGTGACGAAATGAGCAATCATCTCGCCACAGCCTTTTTGCATCACTCTTCATTCTCAAAATCAATCATATTTCACTCTTCTGTATGACACTGATAACAAAAAGATAACGAGATAAAGCGAAAAATAGAAACGTTTGTCATATTTGGAATATAGTTCGAGTTTATGGTTAATTTCGGTGTTTTGTATTCTTTCGAATATGCGGAAATAGCAAATAAAATATAACTAAAAAATAAATAATGCATCCTAGTGAAATTGAGAATGTTTTGTGCTATATTAAGGCTAATAAGGCGCATATGCGCGAAGGTGGATATTCTTAATTCCCGGGAAAGCCCCTAGTTAAGAAACACTTTTTTATGGGGTGAAAAATGATGAATGAGATAGATTTGACTAAGGTCGATTTTGAGAAGCCTTTCATGGCCGGTCTAATGGACGGGATGCCTGGAGGCTTTTTTGTGTACCGCGGGGATGAGACCAAGAAGATTATTTATGCCAATCAGAAGCTTCTGGATATTTTCGACTGCGATACATGGGATGAATTCGTCGAGCTGACGGGAGGGACATTCATCGGGATGGTCTATGCAAGAGACCGGATGATCGTCCATGATTACGTCCGCCGCGCCAGGGAATCAGGAAGGACGTCCGGCGTGACGAATTACAGGATCCACACGAAGAAGGGCGTCTTCAAGTACGTGCAGAATTACGCCAATTTCGTCAATGATTACGTGGAAGGCGGACTTGTCTACGTATTCATCGCAGCGGCAAGATCCACGCATGACCGTCTGACAGGTCTTCCCAGCATGCTGAATTTCCTTGACTACGCCAATTCGCCGAAGAATGAAATCTTCAGGAGCGGGAAGATTCCTGCCATGGTCGCTTTCGATTTCTTCGGCTTCAAAGTCTACAATACCCGCTACGGCATACAGGAAGGGAACAAGCTCCTCGTCGAGTTCTCCATTATCCTGAAAGATATTTTCGGAAAGAACAGCGTCTCCCGCTTCGGCGAAGACCATTTTTATGTCCTCACCTGCGCCGGCGGGATCAGGGAGCGCCTCGATGAAGTCTTCGAACGCCTCTCAAAAGCCAATCATGGCCGCACCGTCCCCGTCCGTTCCGGCGTCTATATTTATGACATGGATGATGCCGTCAGCGCCTCGGAAGCCTGCGACCGCGCGAAGATGGCCTGTGACGTGGACCGCCATTCGTATATGTCCTTCTACAACATCTTCGACAAGAACCTCCTTGAGAAGGAAAGGACGAGAAGCTTCGTCCTCCTGAATATCGGGGATGCGCTCAAGAACCATGAAATAGAAGTCTACTACCAGCCACAGGTCGATGCCCGGACAGGGAAACTCTGCGGCGCCGAGGGCCTTGCCAGATGGAATTCGCCGAAAGCAGGCTTCATGATGCCGGGCAAATTCATCCCCGTCCTCGAAGCAGCGAACCTCACCTACAAGCTCGACATTTACATCATCCGTCAGATTGCCAGAGACTTCAGGAAATGCATCGAAGAAGGCACACCAATCGTGCCCGTTTCCTTCAACTTCTCCAGAACCGACTTCGAGACCTGCAATCCGTACGAAGAACTCCAGAAAGCCGTTAAGGAATACAACCTCGAGCCGAAAATGTTCCGCGTAGAAATCACCGAGTCCACCCTGATGTCCGATCCGGCCAAGATCAAAGAACAGATGACACTCTTCCGCAAAGCCGGCTATGAAGTCCTGATGGACGACTTCGGCAGCGCCTATTCCTCTCTTGCTACCCTGCGTGACTTCGACTTCGACGAAATCAAGATCGACATGGGCTTCATGAGGAACTTCAGCGACAAATCCAAGAAAATCATCAGACCCATGATCATGCTCGCCCAGTCCCTCGACGTACACACCCTGACCGAAGGCGTGGAAACCGCCGAGCAGCTCAGCTTCCTCCAGCAGGCTGGCTGCGAAAGGATCCAGGGCTACTACTTCAGCAAACCCATTCCCTACAGCGAATTTGTCCAGAAACTGAAAACCATGGACTGCTGTGATGATCTCAAAGACTGCGAAAAATAATAATAACAATAACAAAGAGGAGAAAAACTATGTCAATGATCGATTCAGAAGCACAGGACTTCACCGTCAGAGCCTACCAGGACTACGAATTCCGCCCCGTTACCAAAGAAGCCCTGAAAGGGAATGGAGCGTATTCTTCTTCTATCCGGCTGACTTCACCTTCGTCTGCCCGACCGAACTCCAGGACCTCCAGAACCACTACGAAGCATTCAAGAAGATCAGCTGTGAAATCTACTCCATCTCCTGCGACTCCGTCTACGTCCACAAAGCATGGCACGACCACTCCCAGGCCATCGGAAAAGTAGAATTCCCCATGATCGGCGACCCCGGCCAGGTCCTCACCCGCGCCTTTGACGTCCTCGCCAAGAACGGAAAAGAATCCCAGAGAGCTACCTTCATCATCGATCCCAAGTGCCAGGTCGTAGGCTACGAAATCATCTCCTCCAACGTAGGAAGAGATGCCGAAGAACTCTTCAGAAAAGTAGAAGCCTGCCAGTTCGTCTACGAACACGGCGACATGATGTGCCCCGCAGCCTGGCACCCCGGTGACACCCCGCTCGTACCGGGAAATGACTTGATTAGTGATATTTAAAAAGAAAAAATAAGGAAATAAAAAAGGAGCTGTAGCAAAATGATTGCACATTTTGCCACAGCTCCTTTTTCGCTTTTTCTTTCCTTATATTATCTCTTCTTCAGTGACGGATTTCTTGTTTCAGCGATCCAGGACTTGAAGGTCTCTTCGCTGATGCCGAATTCCTGCTGGACGTAGGGAGCCCATTTCATGGACTTGCTGCGTGCTTTGACGATGTTTTCCATCAGGCTGCCTGTGTGCTGTTCGATGAGGTAGGCGAGGCGGAGCCAGTGGTTCGGGTAGCCTTCGGAAAGGAGTATCTCTGCTCTCTTGGCATCCATGCCGTAGAAACGGTGGAGACGGTCGGCTCTGTGGGCGATGTAGCGTTTGCTGTAGATCTCCGGGGTCAGGCCGAGTTTCTTTTCGATGCGGCCCCATGGGTCGTCTTTTCTCATGTCGAGGATTTCGCCGGCTGTCTTGCCTGAGCGGCAGGAGAGGAGGGCGGCTTTGTCGACGGCGTTGAAGCGGAAGCCTCTGCAAAGGATTTCCTTCGCTTCGTCTTCAGGAATCTGGTATTTATGATAGATGCTGCGGATCTGGTCATCCATGGACATTTCGGTACTTCTCATCATGGAAAGTGCCTCCTTTATAAAAATTTTATGATACTTTCTAATTATATCATAAGAATTGAATAAGAAATTTCATAGGATGATAGAAAATAGAGATACAAAGTGACGGGTTCCGCATGAAATTTGAAACAAAACGTGTTTTTTGTTAAAATAACAACGTTATTCTATTTTTCCCCGAGAGGTGAATGATGTTTTTACATGAGATTATAAAGGGTGCCGATCCGGCGCATCTGGTGTTCGAAGGCGATGCCGTCGTCACCTATGGCGAGCTGGAAAAAACAGTCGCCCGCTACAGAAATACGCTGTATGAAATGGGAGTCCGCCAAGGGGAACGTGTAGGCCTCTATACCGCCAACCGCGCAGAATTCGTCTACGTATTCATGGCAGTGGTCAGCCTTGGCGCTATTATCATCCCGATCAACAATTCGCTCGTCGACCGCGAAGTGGATTACATCCTCCGCGATTCCGGTTCCATGCTGCTCATCACGGACACTGTGCTGGAAGTTTCCTGCCCGTCCATCGGCATCCATGACCTGGACTACAAGACGAAGAAGGAAATCGCACCGGCTGCCCCGGATTTCCCGGAAGATGTTACCGAAGATGACGTCTGCGCGCTGGTTTATACGTCCGGCACGACAGGAAGCCCGAAGGGTGCTATGCTGACGCACAGGAACCTCGTGTCGAATGTGGAGCAGTACCTGCAGCGCATCACTTTCGTACCGGAAGACAAGGTCCTCTGCGTCCTGCCGATGTTCCACGCTTATGGCCTCACGACCGTCGTCAATGCCGGCCTCTACGCGCATGCGACCATCGTCATCCTGCGCTCGAAGAGCCCGTCTGAAATCACGAACACGATCGTGGAACATTCCGTGACGATTGCCATCATGGTACCGCCGATGTACAACCTCCTGGCCCGCCGCGGCGAACCGGAAGTCATGAAATCCGTGCATACCTTCATTTCCGGAGGCGCATCGATTCCGCAGCCTGTATCCCAGGCATTCCACAACCGCTACCACCATCCGGTTCAGGAAGGCTACGGTCTGACCGAAGCATCTCCGGTCGTCTGCATGATGCCGGCCGGAAAACCTAAGTACCTGACAAGCGGCCCCGTCCTTCCGGGCGTCGAAGCCTATGTCAGGACGGAATCCGGCGGGCCGTACGTGCCGGGCACCGTGGGCGAGCTCATGGTCCGCGGCAGCAACGTCATGAAAGGCTACTGGGAAAAGCCCGAGGAGACCAGGAAAGTCCTCACCGAGAACGGATGGCTCCATACGGGCGATCTGGCGTACATGGATGACGAACAGTACATCTATATCGTCGATCGTATCAAAGATTTGATCATAATGAACGGGGAAAACATTTACCCCGGTGAAGTCGAAGACTGCATCTACGAAGTGGAAGGCGTCGGCGAATGCGCCGTCGTCGGTCATCCGGACCCGCTCCGCGGCCAGGCCGTGTGGGCATACGTCGTCATGAAGGACGGCTATGAGTTCGATGAAATGAAGATCAGAAGGCACATGTCCAAGAACATCGCCAGCTACAAGATCCCGCGCCGCTTCATCCCAATGGATGCCCTCCCGAAGAACGCGACAGGAAAGATCCTGAAACGCGCCCTCCAGGACAACTAAGACTGACCGGAAATCCCCGAAAAAAGGGGAGCTGCGACAAAATCCGCAATCGTTTTGTCGCAGCTCCTTTCATGTCTTTATTGGACAAACGACCGTTTTTGATTCGAAGGAAATCACGCCCATCGGGCGGGTTTATGCTATAATAATTTTGTATGGAGTCTTGAAAGACTAATATTTTTTGACTCCGCAGTTTCGCATGCAAGGAAACCGCGGGCATTCCTCAACAGGAAGGAAGAAGGACACATGGCAACAGCAATGGTAATCGGCGCCCAGTGGGGCGATGAAGGCAAAGGCAAGATCGTTGATTATCTCGCCGCGAAGGCAGACGTCGTAGTACGTTCTCAGGGAGGAAACAACGCAGGCCATACAGTCGTAACGGGAGGCAAAGCATATCCGCTGCGCCTGATGCCAAGCGGCATCATGTATCCGGGAACGATCTGCATCGTCGGCACAGGCGTCGTCGTCGATCCAAAGAGTCTTCTCGAAGAAATGGAAAACCTTGAAAAACAGGGCATCGACGCAAAACACCTTCAGATCTCCACGAGAGCACAGGTCGTATTCCCATACCACATCCGTCTCGATGAAGCCGAAGAATCCCGCAAGGGCAGCCGCAAGATCGGCACAACAAAGAACGGCATCGGACCGTGCTACGCAGACAAGATCAACCGTATCGGCATCC
>OEIM01000275.1_pt1 | contig 20383 bp, 30 predicted proteins | sample 1538341 | NCBI WGS metagenome assembly OEIM01 (sample SAMN02324081, study PRJEB22366) | human gut metagenome | biome: human | place: Canada: Ontario | collected 2010-10 | reverse complement strand
TGTAGTGTAATAATTAAATAATAAAAATATGAAAACAACAACATCTAAATCCTCCATCCAGAACTTAGAAGAGGTACTTCAAAGATTCATTGCTAACAAAAACACTTTCTCCCTCTGTAATGGAGAAAAGGAAAACCTAAAGGCTAACTTATACGAGTTACTTAGTAAGTTATACGATAACTATCAACTTGCTTGCATTGATATCAATCAAATCTGGGTATACGAAACTTGCTATTATACATTTACATTTGAAAGCCTGGTTACAGTAGACCGACCAAGAGAAAACATCATTGCCGATGGCTGCATACGATTTATGCAAAATTTTACCGATGGTGACGGTATCTTTATCTCATTCACCAAGCTGGATAAAAATCATTGGGTTTACCAACTTAACTTCAGAATATCATGAACGAAGAAGAATTAAAATCTCTGGCCTTACAGTTACATAAGGCACAGATACAAGAATATCCCTGGGTCTCAGCAGACCCAGAGGATGCTGAATCCTATATTAGGACTTACGGAGATACTAACGTACACTTGTACTACGATTATTTACTTGCTAACGGAATAGGAGAAGTAACGGAATAGGAGAAGTAGAATTATGAAAATCAGAGCTATTTTAGAAACAGAAACAATGGACCCTGACTTCAAGGAACCATTTTTAAACGGAATGCCCTTTGACATTACCGAGTCAACATTTGATAGAATCGTACGCTATGCTTCTGGATGTACCGATGTTCAACAACCAGATGTAATTGCTATGGTCATTCAACACTCTTTAGATAACCGTAAGGAGTTATCAGAATTACTAAATACATGTAATCATACTACACAAATGAGAGTACTCATACCAGTACCAATCTCTTCAATTACCTTTATCAATCAGTACCAAAATACTCTTAAAAAGGCATTAAAGGAGAGAATCAAAGGAACACTGGATGGCCTATCAAAAGAACAACGTGCAGAACTCCTTAATGAGGTACTTAATGAAACTTTAAATGAGGGTTCCCTTAACGACGATTAACCAGTTGTTTTCATATCTATCCCAGAGGCAGGACTCTAACCTAACTAAGAGCCTGCCTCTACCTCAGTTATATTTGCATATATTATTTATTATTCTTATCTTTGTAGTGAGAAATAAAAATATATTTATTCATTTTAAAATAGACAACAACATGGTTAATCTTTACAAACTCACCAACTTACTTGAATCTGGGATGACAATATTCCAGCTCAATCAATGGAAAAACGAAGGTATCTGGTATCCAATTACTCAATACAAAAAGCCTTCAAACGAAATTGAGGTAGTCACCAACCTATTTATCCCAATCGATACGGAAACACAACGTTATCACATTCAATTAACTGCTAACTATGATGCTAGCGAAATGGATGAATGGAAACGATTCCTAGAGGATAACCAATGGAAGCTATACCCATTACTCAAAAACATCATGGATGTATTCTTGCCACATTCAGATTATGGATATCGAATCTTATATACCTTATACCCGGAAGGATTCATATCAGTACTTGCTGAAGAATTACCTGCTGAACCATACATACCCTTGAATCAACAAATTAAATCAGAGGAGGACTAACTATGACACCATCAAAGACTTATCTTAAATTCCAAGAGACAAGGTCTAAAGAGGACCTTGATACTCTTAATGGGTATTTACTCAGACTGCAACAAATCTCGGTTATCCTAAATGGAGATACAGAACTTTCCAATGAGGAAGAGAACAAACTATATGACGAAGACGAAACCCTAACAGACAAAGTCTTACGATTATTATTTGGAGATACATTCTTTACCTTCATTGCCGAATACAACCTCGATGGATACGATTCCTGGGAGGATACTATCGAGGACCTAATCGAGGACTTATGTACAACCTATCAGGAATTACATGAAGCCTAATATTATACTTATCTTAGTCATGGGAGGAATTATCCTAATAATGGGTGCATCCTCCCATCCTACTAGTAAAGAACCTTTAACTTATGAGAATACTCATTGCTTAATATTAATAATATGCTAGAACAGTCTAAATTCTTAGTATCCTTCGATTGTCAAAACGAAAAATTCTGTGAGGAACTTATAATCCTAACATCAATTGCCATGGCTCTAGTAGTCATGGCTTTCCCTACCAATAAATTCCAACCTAAAACGGTATGGGAACACTACTGCAAGTATACATTGGGAATACATCCATCCCAAGCTACCGAGGAACAATACGATTACTTCCTTGACTGCTGGTCAGGAGATGACGAATACACTTATCTCTATGACTACTACGAGAACAAATACCCAGAATATAATCACCAACTAAAACATTACGGAAAATGAAACTAAGAATCACAACTCTGATAATCGTAGAAGAAGGTCAAGTCCAAGACATCTACCATTCATTAAACGATAACCAAGACAAGGCTTATCAAGAAATCATAGACCAGGTAAATGCTGAATATGGAGACGGAGGAGTATTACAATTCTATTCTCTACAGGGTATCAAGGAATACTTCGAAATCGTACATATCCAAACCCAAGAACTAACATCAATAGGATTCAAAACCGCAATATTAGACCTATGAAAAAGAAATCCAAGAACCAAGTATACATACCTCACCAGGATAAATGGAATGAACACTTTCCTACTCCAGGTAAACCAAACCCCAATTACTACACAGACTCAGGTGCAATCTTCAACAAGCACCTACGTACCCAAAACAAATTAAAACAGAAAAGGAAATGAAAACCCTACTACTAATCCCAGTAATCCTATATACCTGGTTATCATTAACCCACAGGGATAAGATATACCATCAAATACCAAACCCCACCAACAAACAAAAATACATATACTTAATCCTACAAGGCCTACAGATAATCCTATTAATCCTATTAGAGACCTTAATCCTAAGAATACCAATCTACTAACCCACCAAACAAAAACAAATATCAAAATAAATACTAAAGCCCAGTATGAACAATAAACAAAATCATACTGGGCCTAACTATGTTACATAATACACACACCTAATATCATATAATCAATATACATATAACTAATATAATATTGAAGGCCTTCCGGGGGTGCTGGGATTAAGGCAAACTTCTAGGCCTAGCCCCCCTATCACTATACAACACCACTACTCTATAGCTATCTAACACATATGTCTCATAGCTTTAGGTCATTATAACCAATTGCCTAAAAGGCCCCCAACAATAGCCCATTGGGGTACCTAAATCCCCTTAATCCTAGACCCCTAATGGCCCTTTATATTAGTATATATTATATAGATATTGGTTAGGGTTAGGCAATAGGATTTGGGGATTAGGCATTAAAATATACCATTCATGGCCATCAAATTTATTGGGATTATATTAAAAATGTAGGCTGTTAGGGGTACCTAAAACTAGTAAGTATGTTATTAATGGCCCTTGTAGTTAGTTAAAAAGAAACTTTAGATTGCTAGAAGGTATATGTTTTATGTAACTGTTTGATTACTAATAAGTTAAGTAGCCTTAAGACATTATCCATTAGGGGCCTCAGTAGGATTTGCATAAATAAATAAAAAGCATTATATTTGCACTATAAACAATTAAAAATATAAAGATATGAAAACAGTACAATTTAATGCAAACAACATCCTTTGCGGTAACAATTACCCTATTGCCTATTACTATCCTATTGCCAAGGACCTGGTAATCATTTCTACTGGCCATGACGATTCTATTATCGATGACTCTATGGGTTACTCAGAATATATCATTCCTATCCTAGAAGCCATTCAAAAGACTTCTATTAAGGTATACCGGTTATATCTTGCTTCGATTACTTCTACGGTTACCGATTATAAAGGTACTCATACCTGGGTCTTCACTACAGGCACTACCTATTCCGATGCCGATATCGAATATATCCAGGCTGCCTTATACAATGTATTCTGCGAAAACAATGAAACCTGCGAACCAATCGTAAACTACGTTAACAATACATTTATCATCACCGACATTTATTCCTGCTAATCGCTATGGGAGCTCTATATATTTTATCTCAGGCCTTACAAGGCAATATTACAATGATACTTGCCTTACTCTTTATGCTATCTCCTGCTATAGTTGCCTTGATAGCTATATTCAAATCTCGCTAACTATGTTACACCTAAGCCCATGCCTATCTAAGGTACTGGGCTTTTTCTTAAGCCTTTCTATGTAGGCCATCATTGGACTTACTAAGGCTTACCATAGGCCTAACTACAGACCTATAGGCCATAGTACTCTATAGACTCCATGGATGGCCCAGGGCATTTATAGGATTGCCTGCTAGTCACCTAATGGCCTTTATGTATGATAATATACAGATAATAACTACCGGACTGTATGGAGCCTCCGAATTTCTAAAGTGGTACCTATACCAACTCCTTCCCTATATCCATCAATATACCTATATTACCTACCCACAACCATGCCCACCATTCAAACCCCTAAAACCTACTTGCACAAATTTTACACGAAATTATTAAAAATAATTCTTTAAAAATTTCTCAAAAATTTTTCTGAAAATGTTTTGTAGATTCAAAGATATTTCTTATCTTTGTAGTGTTGAAAAAGCAAAGAGATATTTAAAATTTTGATTAACTATTTTTAAAGAAAAAATTCTCTAAAAATTTTGTAGATTAAAATATAAGTTGTATCTTTGTAATACAGAAAGAGAGATAAAAACTACTTTTGTATTGATAGTATTTTATTGTTTGACATTTTGAAACAACATAAAATTAATTACTCCTTTTCTCTTTTCTTATAATCTTATTTGTTATGAGAAAAGGATATAATAATATAAACTTAAACAAATAAGTATTTATTTTATGGAAACAAAAAATTTAGTATCAGTTGAGAACGTTAAAGAAGTTGAGAACAACAAAATTAACAAAGTTAGTGCAAAAAAAGCAACTGCAAAAGCAAAAGCAAATAGCACTATTAAATTATCAGTTGATAGTATTTTTAAAAGTCTTAATGAAAAAACTAACGGACTTTTAAAAACTTCTTTAGGAAAGAAAACAGAAATTTACGTTGAATCTCTGTTTGCAGAATTGAACGAAAAGCAAAAAAAAGCATATCGAAAAAAGTTAAGAAATACAACTTTTTCTTTGCTTGATTCGATTTGCAAAGCAAAAGAAGAAAAGAAACAAAATGAATTAAAAACACTTGTTTCAGCTTTCAACGATTTTTATAAGCAAGTTTATAAAATTCATGATTTTTCTTTTGCGTCTATTGCAAGCGAAAATACAAAGGACACAAAAAAAGAAGTTCTTATAAAAGGTTTGAATATTGTTAAGAATTTCAAGTAACTAACTACAAAGGGAAAGATTAAATCTTTCCCTTTATAAAATTTTTAAAAGATATGAACAAAGAACTATTAAAAAGATTTTTAAATCATTCGATAGCAAAGAGCGACGGACAAATAAATATTTCGGTGTTAGATATGCAAAGCGAAAGTTTGCAAGACGAAGAAGAAACAGAAAAACGTTTAAGTGAAACGTTTGAAAATCTTGATAAATTGCTTTTGCAAGACGGACACAAAAAAATAATTGAATCAGATTATTACAATGTTTATGCAAGAAAAAACGACGATAGCGAATTATTTGTTTTGCAAAACAAAGATACATGTATTACTTTGATTGAATTAATTTAAAATTGAAAGGGACAAATGAATAAATGTTTGTCCCTTACTTTTTATTTTTGAATGTTAAATCTAACGTAACCGTTCGCCCCATTTAGTACCACAACTTTTGAGCCCCTCGTATTAAGGGGTACCTAGACATCCCACAAACCACACAAAGAAGCCAGAGACCTAATATCCCTGGCAACTAATTAAGGTATACTATTGATTAGAACCTTAGTCCTATCTTTCCCAAGAACCCCTTTCCTCCTACCACCATTCTTCTCATAAAAGAAAACATAATACAATTGAAGATTAGGCAACCACCATCTCTTAACTTCACCATCTTCATAAAAGAACCTTTCAATGCAAATCATATCCAATTCGGTCAACCAAAGTTGATACCAAATCTTATTACCCTCTCTGCATTTAAGAATCCTCTTGGTAGGCCTATCCCTTATCACTGTTACCTTTACCATACTCCCTAAATAATTCTTGATTCAACCTAAATCCAGGCCTAGATATAATCATCCTCTGGATATCATGTATCTTAATTGCCATCTCATCCCTTTCCATAGGATGATTGATAGGTAATTCCGAAAATCTATTCCAAACTTCCTCAGTAAGTCTAAGGATTGCCTCTTCCTCTTTAGTAAGCTTTGCTAAATCTTCCATCATGGGTATATTTTAGGTTCTTCAAATGTAAGAGGAGGGAGCTTTGGTTCTCCCTCCCTTTTAATTCTCTCTAAGTCCTCAAGGGCACACTCTAGTATTTTAATACGTTCAGCATTATATTCTTTAGATACTGGGAACCAGAATGCTGTTCCTAAAAGGTATTCGTGGTTCTTAAGCTTTTCTAAGGATACCTTGAACCATACCCTCCCATTTATATCTAGAACTTCTTCCTTCAGAGATTGGATTAAAGGAGTAGAATATCCAAAGTATACATAGGTAAGGTTAAACCTTTGAGGAGTGAACCAAGATTTAATTGCCCTTCTCCAAAGAATCCTATCTGGGTCATCCTTATAGTTAGAAGCCTCAATTAGGTCAGCACATAACCCTACAGGTGAATTGGGATTTTTTACTCTTTTATTGAATACCTTGTAGAAAGTATTCTTTATCTTTGAGTAGTTGTCTCTTACCAATCCTTCAATTACCTTATTTTCTAAGGAGTTATAATCGATTGCAGTGAACGTAGGCTCTTCCATCTTTCTTTAATATTCTTTCAAACCATTGGCAGGTAATACACTTTGGACTTCCCACCATTATCTGTACTTCTCCTTTAATTACTGGACATGGATTGGTAAGCTTCTTTTGCCTACCTACCTTCTTCGTCGTTATTTCTCTGTTCATAGTTATTAAAATATGTGATTAGTAAATATATCGGAAATAGGGGCATGATTAACCAGACTGTTAGGAAAAAGAACCCCACCCTTTTCATTGGGTGGGATGAGGTAATTACTCTGGTCATAAACCATGCAGGTATATAGCATACGGCATATATAATGCCTAAGATTATCCAGGTTATCATTGTTCAAAGTACTTATTTATGATTTTGGATATCTTCTTATCTAACTCTACTATTAGTTCGCTGAACTCTTTATCCTTCATATCTTTTATCTTGGCTTCGATAAATTCCAGGTTTCTCTTAATAGAGAAATAAGATTTGAAGGCTTGGTAATCCAATTCAGATTTATCTGTTAGAGGTAATACCATACTTGATTTACCATCTAACCTTGTATAGAATCCATCGGGTCCCAGGGTTCTTGATACCTTTACTTTGTTACTCAGTACTGCAAACCCACCTTTCTTATCGATAGATTCTACAATTACCTTCTCCATTAAGGTTTTGCCATCAGAGAAAATGACTTCTTCACCCTCCTTTAGCTTTTTGGTTTCTTTGTTCTTTTTCATATCTTTATTATTAAATTGTTTATGCAAATATACAAAATTAATCTGATTTAATGCAATTATTAATCATTATTTTTAAATCTGCTGCGGTAAAGGATTTCCTGTTAAGTAAGTCGTCTAGTTGTTCTGGAGTTAGGATTATACCATTTGGAGTAAAAAGTTCTCTTAAGTGTGCCGGAATTATTCCCTGGAATCCCCAATTATTATACGAACCAATATACACTTTATCATTTACCATTGCAGCAATATATTTCTTGGTTGAACCTAATGACTCTCTTCTAAAGGTAGCGACTTCTAACCAAATCTTATTTAAGTGAATAGAATAATGCTGAAAATAGGGTGTAACTAAGGGAATCATTTCATAATTAGAATCCTCTATCAAAGTTTTATCTGATTCAAGGACTCTATGCCAAAAAGCACATTGAAAACAAAGTTGTTTTTCCTTCATTAACTGAGGTACTGTTTTGGCTAAATCGTAATCATCCAAATCTAATGGTGAATTACATAGGTGACATGTGAGTTTCTCTTCCATATTATTATAAATTTTATATAAGATAATAGAACTCCTAACTATCATCCAGATAAGGTATACGCAATACTTTCTTTTCTTTAATGAACTTTAAAATATAACGTTATGGATAAGTTAACTAATGAAATGATTGTGGCTCTGGCCAATGATTTAGGACTGGAGCCAGCTCTTTTAAAGGCAGTACAACTGGTTGAAGGAGCAGGTAGAGATGGATTTCTAGTAGATGGTAGACCTCAAATTCTGTTTGAAGGTCACATTATGTACAAAGAAATCAAAAATAAGTTCGGTTTAGACAACTCAGTAGCTGCTCAAAAGAGTTACCCTACGATTTGTTTCCCAAAATGGGATAAATCGAAGTACTTAGGAGGAGCAAGTGAGTACAAAAGACTCGAAATTGCCAAGAAAATCGACGAAGAATGTGCTTTGAAGTCAGCTTCTTGGGGAATGTTTCAGATTATGGGCTTCAATCACCTCTATTGTGGCTGTAAAGACGTCTTCGAATTCGTGAAAAAGATGCAGGAATCTCATGAAAGTCAGTTAAAACTCATGTATTACTACATGAATAATACCAGTTGCTTGAAAAATCTGAAAGAACATGACTGGGCAGGCTTTGCTCGGAAGTATAATGGTCCTGGTTATGCTGAAAATGCCTATGACCAGAAGTTAAAAAACGCTTACGAAAACTTTAAAAACAAGATATAATGAAGGTAATTTACAACAAATTCATCCCTTTCAAGGGATACAAGGCAATGAACCTATTCGGAATTGTCTTTGTGAGAAAAGGTGCTAAGTTTGACACCTATGATTACAACCATGAGCATATTCATCTCAAACAAATGCAAGAGATGTTGTGGGTATTCTACTACTTATGGTATGCAATCGAGTACCTAATCATCATGTTCTTTGCTAAGTGGAACAAACAAAGCGAAAGATACCATGATGTAAGCTTCGAAGAGGAAGCCCATAATAATGACCACGACTTGGAGTATATCCGAACTCGTAAACATTATTCCTGGGTTAAGTATGTAAAACTTAGAAGCTACAAGAAATGAATGTATTGGGAGTATGTGCAGGGCAAGGTGCCCTGCTCTTCCCTTTCAGAAAACATCTGATTGGGAATATAGAAGTAAGAGGAGTATTCCATACTCCTGGTGAAGAGCAATGGAAAGCTAATTTTGGTGATATACCATTCTACAAAGGATATAACTTACCTCAATTTGAGGAGAGAGTAGATGTTATTATATCATCTCCAGACTGTGGGGCATCATCCATTATGAGGCTTTCAAAGGTAAAAGAATTGGGTAACCCTAAGGATAACAGGAGTTTAAATCTAGTAACTGCTGCAATATTAGAATATAAGCCTAAGATTTTTCTTATTGAAAATCTTCCTCGTTTGCTATCTTTGCTTCCTTATGAGTTCTTTAATTTAACCTTTAAGGACTATAAACTTATTTTTCATGAAAGGTCAGTTTCTGACTATGGGAACTCTCAAGTATCAAGGAAACGTCTAATCATCATTGGAGTGCATAAGAAAACCGGTAAGAAATACTTGAATGCTTTTGATGAAGTATTCCAAGTAAAAACTCCAAAACTTACTAGAGACTTGCTCTTTGTATCTCCTTACGGGAGTAATTATAATATCCCAATAGAAAAAACTTTGGCGATGTATGATTATCGAAAACTCCCTGAAAAGAAGAATCTGACTGTTGAGAAGATTCAAGTATTATGGAATAGTGCTTTCAAGAACGAGAAGAAATGGCCCATTAAAACTGCAAAGATGAGTACTCTCCCGGGAGTATATCGATTAGAATTAGATAAACCACCTCTAACTTTAAGACCTGCAGATAGGCAATTTAGACCTGATGGGTATCCTCTTGGGATTAATGATTTCAAGGCAATCATGGGATTTCCCAAACAGTTTAAGATTTACATTGACCAAGAAAATTACCTTTATTGGTTAAACAAGGCAAGGTATACAATTGCCAAAGGTTCGGTATATGAGGTGGGGATTTGGTTTAAAAAATGTATCAAAAGGGTCTAGGTACACTTTCATGTTAATATATACTAAAGTATATATTACTCCAAACTGACCTTTGAAAAATATAGATATATAATATACTACGTATATATATCTATATTTTTATATACGTATATAGCTATTGTTTGTAGTAGATATTGAATATATGTTTTGGGATATAGGAAATTTATCTCACTACGTTCGATAAAAGGTAATCGCTAAGCGATTACCGATAGTTAGTAATAATTAAATTTTTCGTGATGATGAAAACAGATAAAAACAAGTGGAAGAACTTTGTGTTCCTTTTGCTTCTAGGATTTACTATTTACCTTTGCTTCAGGAATTACAAACTGAATTCATATATCAGTCAACTTCCTGATTCATCGGTCATTGGCATTCCTGATACAATCAAATTGAAAGAGAACTTCAAGCCCCAATCATCATATACACAATTGGTTCAGCCCCAGAGAATTCTTCTCTACGACTTCTATCGAAACAGTAGCAATTCGACTAAACCCCAGGCTTCTGATTCAACAGCGGTTACTTCGAATAGGATTAGTAGAGAAGATTCTTTGGTCCAATTTACCTTGGATAAAAACCAATTGAATCTAAGTTTATTCAACAAAGAAACAAACTCCTATTCAACGAGAATGTTTAACATGGACTTAGATAAGTATAAGTACAATTGGTATGAAGGTCAATTAACTCAAAAAAGAATTAGAAAACTAACTCTAAGTCCATACGTTTATGGTAAATATAGGGTCTTTAATCAAATGTTAGACATAGGGACAGGCCTTTCAATCAAGACTACTAATTTCAATTATAAACTTGGTATAAATGCTTTTCATTATCCGAAGTTCTTTTCGGGAATAAAAGCTGACTTAGAGTTTTCAGTAACATATAACTTTTGATTATGGCAAAGAAGATTAACATAGAAACTAACACATCTGCTCTCACAAGGGAAGAACTAGCAACACTTGCTAAAGTTAGTAATGATGTTTTTTACTTTAGCCTTTTCACTTATGTGATACACCCTATGAGGGGAAAGGTAAGATTCGAACTTTACCCATATCAAAAATCGGTTCTGTATAATTTCGTAAAAGAACGTTTCAATATTCTGCTTAAGTTCAGGCAGGCAGGTATTACGGAGCTCATTTCTATGTACTGCCTATGGTTGGCAATGTATCATCCTAACAAGAAGATTAACATTATCTCAATCAAGGACACAACAGCAAAGAAGGTACTTAAGAAAATTAAGTTCATGTACAAAAACCTGCCATGGTATTTACAGACACCGATTATCAATGGTCGTTCGGGAGAGTATGGTTCTGCATCAATGATAGAGTTCGATAATGGCTCATTCATAGAATCTATCCCAACGTCTTCGGAAGCAGGTCGTTCAGAATCTCTATCTTTATTGGTAATTGATGAAGCAGCAGTAGTTAGATGGGCAGCCCAAATCTGGGCAGCCGCTTTTCCTACTCTTTCCACTGGTGGAGCTGCTATCATCAATTCCACTCCTTATGGAGTTGGTAACTTCTACCACTCAACTTGGGTTGATGCTATTGCAGGTGGAAACCCATTTAACCCACTACGATTGTATTGGCAAATGCACCCAGAACGAGACATTAATTGGTATAATGAAATGTCTTCTGCTCTTGGAACAAAAAGAACTGCACAAGAAATCGATGGTGACTTCTTATCATCTGGAAATACGGTCTTCGACTTAGCTGATATCAAAGCTATCGAAGACTGTCTTAGTGATTATCCGGTTATTAAGAAAAGGTTTAATGGTCAATATCGGCAATTCTTGGAACCAGCACCAGATAAGGAATATTTCATTGGTGCTGACGTTTCAACTGGTAGGTCTTCTGACTACTCTGCATTTACTTGCATGGACAAACAGGGAGAAGAACAAGCAGTATTTAAAGGTAGACTTTCAGTAGATAAGTATGCAAGATTGCTTGGAGATACCGGGCATTTATTTAACTTTGCCACTATTGCTCCAGAATCTAACGATGTTGGATTGGCAGTAACTTCTGCTCTTCAAACTGAAGGTTATCCTAAACTGTATTACTATCAGAAAATGCTTAAGAAGAAAGGTAAATCTAGACCTGAGGTAGATAAATCTCCAGGATGGTTAACTACACAAAAGAACCGTTCTGTTATTGTAGAGGGACTTGAACAGGATATTCGAGAAGATAATATCACTGTTAAAGACCCTTTCTTTGTTCAAGAAGCATATACCTTCATATATGATGGTTTAGGTAGGCCAGTTGCAATGGGTAAGCATAGAGCTAACAACTCTACAGTAGATGTAGACCTAGAAGGGGATGTATATGCAGATGACTCTATATTCGGTAAAGCAATCTGTAATCACATAAGAAAAGGAAAAACTAACGTAATAGTACAACCGAAATGAAAAAGCTCAATTTTAATTGGAGTTGGGGTAGAAAGAAAGACCCACCTCCTGAATCAAACAAGGAGCCAAGCAAGCCAAAAGCTGCTGCTATATCTCCTGGTAGAGTATCAGTGGATGAAGATAACTCTTTACTCAGTACTCTGAAAGGGATGACCGTAATGGTAGACCCTTCTTTTCGTGTTGAAGTAATCCCTTTGATTCGTGATTTATATAAGGTAAATCCGGATATGGGCATTGCTTTGCAGGATATGTTTAAGTTGGCAAACACCGGTCATACGGTAACATTCCCAAATAATTCAGATGCCGAAGCAGATAAGATGAGAAAACATCTTACTGAAGCTACTAAGAAATGGTCTAGGTATACTGCTGGTATAGATGGTCTAGTTAATAAGATGATTGTACAATGCCTTGTTAGTGGAGCTATATCTGTTGAAGGAGTTCCCAATGATATGTTGGATGGTTTGGACACAGTCTTATTCCTTAGACCCGAGAACATTGTTTTCAAAAGAGAGAACAATGGAGTATATTCTCCTTACCAGAGGAATAAGAATTACTTCGTAAAGCACCAAGATTATATCAAACTAAACCCAGAAACTTATGTGTATGCTGGTATGTTTAATGATACCGATGAACCTTATGGGATTCCACCATTTATGGCAGCATTGGATTCATTAAAAGGCCAACATGATATGAAGGTTAACTTCAAACACATCATGGAAATGGTTGGTATGGTAGGATTCTTGGAAGCTAAGATGACTAAACCAGACCAGAATCCAAATGAAAGCTTACAAGCTTATCAATCCCGTCTTGAACGTACATTAAAAGATTTGAAAAGAAATCTTCGTAATGGTATGAAAGACGGTATAGTAACTGGTTACATTGATGACCATGAGTTTAAACTCAATTCAACTACCAAGGAACTTGGTAATATTGAGAAACCTTGGAACATGAATCAGCAATCAGTTGCAAATGGTTTGGGAGTTAATGGAAACCTTATTGGAGTTAGTTCAACAACAGGAGAAGGAGCAACGGGTATAATGCTGTCTAAATTAATCAGCCAGTTAAAAAATATCCAAATGCTTGTAACTTATGTATTGGATTTTCTTTATTCTCTAGAACTGCGTCTGGCAGGCTTTGATAATAAGGGAATAAAGATATCATGGGGAACTTCAACTATCTCTGATGAAGTTAAGGTTCAACAAGGTCTTCAGTATAAAATCCAAAACCTGGATTTATTATATAAGGCTGGTATCATTAGCCAAGACCAATATGCTTGGGCAATGGGTTATGATTCTCCTGATGAAGACGAACCAAGAGTTTCACTTGAGGACCAATTTGCTAAGGGTAATTCAGACCCTCAAGAGGGAACCAAGAAGAAGCAAAGGCAGGATGATAAAAACCAATCTGCTCGTAGGTCAAGAGATAAAACTAATCCGGCTCCATCTCGTGGAGACCAAAATACAAAAGCAAGATGAGTAAATTTACTAAGAAAAACAAAGAGCATCTTGATTCAATGGTGATTGGCCAGGGTCATACCATTATGGCTGGGTATATCCCAGAAGCAGTTGGAGCCCAGGCTTTCTCAGAGAATTATTACAAATGGAAGACTCCGACACCGGATACCATTGCTCAATTTGGATTTTGGGGAGGAGATATAGATTATAATACCTATTATCCAAACCTTGATAAATCAGAACTTACTCCAAAGGACGAAGAGTTCATAGAACCTATGTTTAGATTACTTTCTGAAACGATTGTATCTAAGAACTGGAACCCTACTGACTTTGGTCAGAATGGAGTACTTAAAGCTTCTATGAAGATGTTACTTGGACAAACAGTAAATTGCGACCATGAAACCAATATTGGTAATGCAATTGGAGCTGTATCTCAAGTAATGTGGCAGGAGTCTTATAAGGATGGAAGCTTTACTATACCTGCAGGTATCAATGGTATTCTGAAGATTGATGGTAAAGCTAACCCAAGAATTGCTAGAGGTATTCTTATGGAACCTCCTTCAATTCACAGTAACTCAGTAACAGTACAGTTTAAGTGGGATAAATCACATCCAGGAATGGAAGATGGTGAATTCTACCAAAAGCTTGGTACTTATGACTCTAAGGGTGAAATGATTCGTAGAGTAGTTACTGAAGTAGTTCGTTATATGGAAACATCTCTGGTATCTCATGGAGCCGATTCTTTTGCTCAAAAGATTGGTGAAGATGGTAAAATCATTAATCCAACCTTTGCAAAAAGAACCTGGTCTTCTTATGAGGAATATCGGGATGACAAGTCCAAACAGTACTTCTTTACTGACTACAAAACGGATTTCAACTCATTCCAAGAAAAGGACAATACTCCAGATTCTTTTAATGATAATGGTACCCAAGAAAATCATAATCCTAATAAAGAAAATATGAACAAAGAATTGCAAGAATTTTTAGAAAAGCTTTTCGGAGATAACATGTTATCTCTGGCAGAGGGCAAAGAAATGACTCAGGAAGAAGTTATTTCTTGTATTCAAAGCTTGGTATCATCCAAAAACAGTCTTCAGACAACGGTAGATAATCTTACTACAGAGAAATCTTCTCTTACAGAACAGATTACCAACCTGAATGCAGAAGTTGCAAACTTGAAGGAAATGGCAACCGTAGGAAAGAATCACATTGCTTCTCTCCGTGAAAATGCTGTTACTACTTACAAGAAGTTGATGGGTGACAAAGCCGATGAAACTATTGTTACAATGTTGAATGCCGAAACTACTGGCATCGTTACTCTCATCTCCTTAACTAAGGATTATCAGAGTCGTCTGGAAGAAAAATTCCCAATGGTATGTGCAAGCTGTGGTTCTCATGATGTAAGCCGTGCTTCTTCTGTTGCAGAGAATGATGAAAAGATTGGAACTCAGAAACCTGCAACTACTTCGAATGCAGAAGCCAAGTCTACTTCGGAAACCCTCGAAGACTTGTATAAGAAGAAATTCAAGTAATAATCGATAAATATCACTGTTATGACTAAAATCGTAAACAAAGACCAGCCAATGACGCTGTTTGGGGAAAAGACCCCAAGAGCGGTGATTTACAAAAGTGAATCACACAAATTGCACCAAGCTTTCTGTGTAAAAGATGGTGAAACAATTTTGCAAGGTATGCCGGTAGCTCTTGGAGAAGACGGTTTAATTGAACCTTACACTGAATCTACTCAGGTATATATCGGAGTGGCAGTAACCGACAATGTAAATCCTGCTTACCAGGCACAGAACAAATTCCCAGTAGAGGTAACTGTTGCTGTAGAAGGTTACATGATTTGTAACTGGGTATCTAATGCTGCTGACTTAAAAGCAGGATATGTAGTTCCCTCTGGTGACTTGCTGAACGACAGATTTGTAAAAGCAAATCAGTCAACAGATGCTACACCTTTCATTGCCATCATACCTGCAGATGAGGCAAACGAGGTAATTCAAGTACTTATTAAATAAGAGAAGAAGAAACATGGAAAAAGTTGATATTTCAAAATTGAAGAGAGAAGACTTCGCAAAAGAACTTCCTCAAATGGTACAGCAGTTGGATGCTTACCGTCAAGGTTCACAGAACAAGAAACCTGTGGACATCACATTAGGTGAACTTACCACTGGTAAATGGGGTATTACCCAAGATGAATTGTTCGAGAAGTTGGATATCAATCCGAAAATCGACACAATGGAAAACATCTTCACAATGCCTCAGCAAGATGTTCGTTGGATTGTTCCGGAAATCATTCGTTCTGCCATCACTCTTGGTATGCGCCAGGCTCCGTTCTATCCGGAGATTATTGCTTCTGACCAGTCAATCAGTGGTCTTAGCGCAATCATGCCGATGATTAACATGTCCGATGCTGCTCCTGCAAAGGTTAATGAAGCAGAAACTATCCCATTGGGAGATGTAAGCTTTGGACAGAAATCAGTAAGTCTCTTCAAAATTGGTAAGGGATTCAAACTTACTGATGAAGTTCGTAACTATGTATCTCTGGATGTATTGGCAATCTACCTTCGTGACTTTGGTGTTCAGCTCGGTTATGCAATGGATACTCTGGCAATGGATGTTGTTATCAACGGTAACAAACCCGATGGTTCAGAATCTGCTCCGGTTATCGGTGTATACGAAACTACGAATGGTATCACTTACAAAGATTTGCTGCATATCTGGGTAAGAGCTGCTCGTATGGGACGTAACTTTACTACTATGATTGGTGGTGAAGACCAAGCAATTGAAATGCTGAACTTGCCGGAATTCAAAGAACGTCATTCTGGTACAACTGAAGCTACACTGAATGTGAAGTCTCCTGTACCTAAGAATGCTAACTTCTATATTCACCCGGGTACACCTGACCAAGGCTTGCTGTTGATTGATACAACTGCTGCTTTGATTAAACTGACTGCAAAACAGTTGATGCTTGAATCAGAAAGAATTGTATCAAATCAGACTCAGGCAATCTATGCTACTCTGACTACAGGCTTCTCTAAGATGTATCAGGATGCTGCATTGATTCTGTCTGCAGAGAAGAAGTTCACTGAATTCGGATTCCCTGAATTCATGAACATTGACCCATATCTCTTGGTTAACCTTGAGTAATAATACACCTGGTTTATTTTACAAATAATTCCATTTCTTGATGGGGTAGGTTTTGCGAGGACCTACCCCTAATTTTAAACATCTAAAAACTTAGTAAAATTATGGATAAATATAAAGTAACTGTAGGTGCTAAAGCTTACAGCTTCCATGACCAATCTACAGGTATTACAATTTGTAGAGGAGAAGAAAAAGAATTGAGTGCTCGACAGTACAGAACTAAAAAGATTCAGATGGCTTTGAATTCAGGTCACCTGCGTTTGGTTCTTGATAAGAAAGCTGTCGACAAATACTCCAATGATGACATCGATAAGTTGGAAAAGAAACTGAATGCTCAGTTCGAAAAAGGTATGGAAATCAAAAAGATTGCCAAAGCCTATACTCTCGAAGAAGCAACCCTTATCGCTGCTCGTCACGAAATTGTTGCCGACAAAGGTGATACAGTTGAAACTCTGATTCAGGTTCTGTTGGAAGAGTTCGAAGAATCTAAAAAATAAGATACCATGGACAATCTAGACTTTGTAGCTATTGCGAATGGTCTGGAAGTTTCATTTAGAGTATTAACCAAAGTCCCAGCCAAGGCCATTTTTGACTGGGACTTTGGTGATGATAAGGGGTCCGTTTATGATGTTAAACAACCTACTTATACTTATGAAAAGTCCGGATTCTATACAGTAGCGTTGAACATAACGAACTCCGAAGGACTTAACTTAAATGCAACCAAAATCGTAATTGTAAATACAGAGTCCAAAACTACATTAACCGATAGTATATATAACCTAATTAATTATTACATTCCTTCAGAAATCTCAGATGGTATGTCATCAGAAGAGAAAGCAATGTACATAACTAAATGGCAGTTATATATCCAACCGCTAGTAAATCATATTATCCCACTGGATAAATATAATGATGAGTTAATGTATGAAGCTCTAGAAAACCAACTAATTATGGAATTGGCAGCATGGGATTATCTCAATGTTAAGCTCCTTAATTTATTAACAAGTACAGGAGAATACCTAAGTCAACTTACTTCAACCAAAGAACAAGTTGGTGATGGTTCTTCTAAACCGGAACAAGCTCGAGGTGATAGAATCAAACAAATCACAACTGGGCCTACTGAAGTACAGTACTATGATACACTTGCCGATGCAACATCTTCCCTATGGAAAACATTTTCTCAAGCAATGCAACCTGGTGGTATCATAGACGAGTTAAGAAAAAACCTTTGTATGTTAGCTGGACGATTGGAAATCTACTTACCATTCTGTGACCAAGCAAGTCATGTAGTAGTTCCAAGAGTAGTAGACAGAAGAAGACCTGGATTAATAGATGGGCCAAACCCCAGCTCTCCAGTAAAACGTAATGGTAGAACCTTAATTAGAAAACGATGACCAAGACTCCTCATAGATTGGTTAAGAACCGGTCTTGGGATAGATACAAGAAGATTATAAATGATTTCTTGGATATAGATGCTGGTAGGCAAACTATAACTTGGGCAAAGAATGTAAATCAACTCCTAAGTCATGGAGAAGATGAAATCCCTAAATATTATAATATACCAATCGAGGCATTATGTTATTACAATGCCTTCAGAAACTGGCCTATTAATAAGGCAACAGTAACTGGAGAACTCGATGATGAGAATTTATCAATACTGGTTACTAAATCATATATAGAACAACTGGGACATTTAACTCCAGAAGGCTATTGGGATTTTAACTGGTCTGAAGATAGGTTCGTAATTAATGGTATTACTTATAAACCTTCTGGAGATACACAAGTTGCTCAGGCCAAGGATGAAGCATTAGTCTTCATGGTTATCCTAAAAAGGGACCGAGATACCAAAATACAATTCGTAGAATAAAATTGAAAAGTATATGGCAAAGATGTTAATGTTACGATGGAAACCAATTAATACCGGAAACGGTATTTGGTTTGATAGTAACCTGATTGTCTTGAACGGTACATCTGGAGTACATATTGAAAGTAAGAAAAGTAATTTAGACGTTACCACATTCCAGTCTATGACTGGAGGTAAGTTTGTTACTTGCTTTCAAGATTACTTTGGAGAAGTTTGGGATAAGATAATACCTCATCCGGGTATTGGCCAGGTGATAAAATTCCGTATCAATCAACTTCCAGATTATGCAATAATCAGAGGTGATATTGAAGACGGGGGAGACCCAGACCTAGAACATCCAGATATTCCAATGAATGCCTTCTGTGGAAAAGAAGGAGAACCATTCAGAGATAAGAATTCTGACTTCTTCTGTGGTAAGCAAGTAATCAATCCTTAAAATAATAACAATATGTACGTAAGTAAGTATTACACAAATGAAGAAATTGACCAAAGACTTTTACAAGGTTATTTTGATGACTTCGTAAAGGCTGGGTTTGCTGGAACTATTAATGAGTTCTGGGCATTCGTTCTTTCTATTGCCAATAAGGTAGATAAGAGAGAAGGATACGACTTATCTAAAAATGACTTCACGGATAAACTCAAAGAGAAACTGGAAGGCATTGAAGAAAGAGCAAACTACATCACTAAGCTTTCTCAGTTGGAGAATGATACTAAGTTCCAAACTGAAGAACAGGTAAGACAAGCTATCAGTGATTTGATTGATGGTGCTGATGATGCACTTGATACATTAAAGGAATTGGCAGAAGCATTGGGAAATGACCCCAACTTTGCTACTACAATTACCAACAAATTAACGGATTTACGTAATGCACTGACAGATGAAGTTAACCGAGCTAAGGAGGAGGAAGGGAAACTGAGTACCCAAATTAGTGAGGTTAACTCTAATTTCATTAAGGCAGTGGATTTACTTAATGATAAAATCGACACTGCAGTTACTAACCTTATCAATAAGATAGATAAGATAGAAGCAAAAGTCGATAAGAATACTGCTGACATTGCAGACCTCAGAAATGAAACTACGGGTTCATTGGCAGAAGCTAAGGCATATGCTAAAGACTTGGTAGATAAAGAAGCTGAGCTTCGTAAAACGGCTGACGATGCTTTATCAGAAAGTATTCACCAACTGAATACATTGCATATCAATGATAAGGCAGAGCTCAAACAAGACATTGCTGCAGAAGCCCAATTGAGAGCAAATGCAGATGCAAACATTCAGTTGAAACTCACTGAAGAAATCACTAATCGTCAAACTGGTGATGCTGCCTTAGAAAGTAAACTTTCGGCTGAGGTAGTAAATCGTAAAGCTG
>OEIM01000249.1_pt1 | contig 21175 bp, 15 predicted proteins | sample 1538341 | NCBI WGS metagenome assembly OEIM01 (sample SAMN02324081, study PRJEB22366) | human gut metagenome | biome: human | place: Canada: Ontario | collected 2010-10 | reverse complement strand
TTCATGGGCATAATTTCTACAGTATCTAAGCCACTTCGCTATTCGCTCCTGCAAGAGTACGTGTGCGTCACCGGTGCCCTGGGCTTACGTCCCTTACGCTGTAGCGTAAATGTTGTTCAAATCAGTTCAAAGTACTAGACAAATTCCACAAAATATTAGATAATAGAAGCAAATTAGTTTTCATTTTGCATAGGAGGTCGGCATGAAGAAGAAAAAAATAGTTATTGCACTCGGACATGATGCTCTTGGAACAACTCTTCCGGAGCAGCACGAGGCTACAAAGCATACAGCAAAGGCAGTTGCAGATTTTATCAGGGACGATTATGAGGTTGTTATCACACACAGCAACGGACCGCAGGTGGGCATGATTCACACTGCTATGTCTGAGTTTTGCAGGATTTATCCTGAGTATACAGCTACACCTACAGCAGTCTGCTCTGCAATGAGCCAGGGCTATATAGGATATGATTTACAGAATGCTATCCGTACAGAGCTTCTTGGCAGAGGAATTTACAAGACCGTTTCTACAATACTTACACAGGTGGTTGTTGACCCATATGATGAGGCTTTTTATCATCCGACAAAGATCATTGGCCGTGTTATGACAGAGGCTGAGGCTGAGGAAGAGGAGAAGAAGGGCAACCATGTGACACAGGTTGAGGGAGGCTACAGAAGAGTTGTGGCAGCTCCAAAGCCTGTTGATATAGTGGAAAAGGATGCTATTAAGGCTCTTGTTGATGCGGATCAGGTTGTTATCGCATGCGGTGGCGGCGGAATTCCTGTTTTAGCACAGGATAATAAGCTTCAGGGCGCCAGTGCTGTTATCGAGAAGGATCTTGCAGCAGGAAAGCTTGCAGATACTCTTGATGCTGACAGACTTGTTATACTTACAAGCGTTGACAAGGTCTGCCTGAACTATGGCAAGGAGGATGAGAAGCCACTTGATACCATGACTGTCGATGAGGCAAAGAAGTACCTTGCAGCAGGCGAGTTTGATGAGGGTACCATGGCTCCAAAGATTGAGGCGGCTATCGACTTTATCGGTGACTCTGCCATCCGTTCAGTGCTTATCACAAAGCTCAACAAAGAGGGCAAGACAGTTTCAGGTGGTATGGGCACTTTAATTACAAAGTAGAGCTTAATTGTTATAATTCACATATATCCCACACGTCTATATGCATTTTGCAGAGCAGATGTGTGGGTAGTTTTATAAAAACATCGTGCGGTTTTGCGAATGTGCGTGGGGTGGTTCTGAAGAGTTGAAAACAAGGTGACTATTCAGAACCCCTGAGAACAAGAAAAGTAAGATAGAAGGTAACACAAAATGAGTGAGAAAAGGCTTCAAAAGAGAGATGAAATCTCAGACGAGTACAAATGGAAGCTTGAGGATATGTATGAGACAGATGAGCTGTGGGAGGCTGAGTGTGAAAAAGCGTCACAGCTTGCAGAAAAGCTATCCGGATTTAAGGGACATCTGGCAGACAGTGCAGCAACGCTGCTTGATTTTTTTAAGAAGCAGGATGAGTTGTCTTATTATTTGGAGCGTATAGTGGTCTATGCGAATGAGCGCTCACATCAGGACACTGCTGTGTCGAAATATCAGGCATATGTGTCAAAGGCAGAGACACTGACTGTTCAGGCATCAGGTGCGCTGGCATTTGCGAGTCCGGAGATTTTGCAGATAGATGATAAAAGGCTTGAGAGCTTTTTCAGTGAGAGCAATGAGCTTATGCACTATAAGCGTGCGATTGATGAGATAATGCGTCAGAAAGCGCATACTTTATCGGCTGCAGAGGAGAATATCCTGGCGCAGTGCGGTGAGATGGCTGCAGCACCGGAGAATATATTCAGCATGTTCAACAACGCGGATATCAAATTCCCGTATATCACTGATGTTGAGGGAAATAAAATCCGTATCACGCACGGCAATTTCATAGATTTTTTAAGCAGCAAGGACAGAAGCCTGCGCAAGCAGGTGTTCCGCGGAGTGTATGATTCGTACAAGAAGTGGAGCAATACTGTTTCCATGATGTACATCAGCAAGCTGAAAAATGACACTTTTTATGCAAGGGTCAGAAAATATGACAGCGCAAGGGCCATGTATTTATCCGATGGAGATATTCCTGAGAGCGTATATGACAATCTGATTGAGACGGTTCACGCACATCTGCCGGCTCTGCACAGGTACATGGCGCTTAGGAAGAAGCTTTTAGGTGTGGAGCATCTGCATATGTATGATTTGTTTGCACCGATTGTGGACAATGTACAGACCACCTACACCTATGATGAGGCGAAAAAGCTTGTGGCAAAGGCGCTTGAGCCTATGGGCGATGAGTATGTCAGCACACTTAAGGCTGGCATGGAGAGTGGCTGGATAGATGTATATGAGAATGAGAACAAGAGAAGCGGTGCGTATTCATGGGGCGCTTACGGCACTCATCCGTATGTGCTTTTGAACTATGCCGACAATCTGGATAGTGTGTTTACGCTGGCTCATGAGATGGGACATGCGATGCATACATACTATTCAAATGAGCATCAGAGCATCACCTACGCAGGATACCTGATTTTTGTGGCAGAGGTTGCATCCACCTGCAATGAGTCGCTCCTAATGCACTATATGCTTGAGCATTGTGAGGATGAGAATGAGAGAAAATATCTCATGACACATTTTCTGGACGGCTTCAGGACGACACTTTTCAGGCAGGCGCAGTTTGCAGAGTTTGAGCATATAGCTCACCGGAAAATGCAAAAGGGCGAGCCGGTTACCAAGGATGTGCTAAATGAGCTATGGCATGAGCTGAATGTGCAGTACTACGGACCGGATATGCGCGTGGATGATGAGATATCATATGAGTGGATGCGCATACCGCATTTTTACACACCGTACTATGTATATCAGTACTCGACGGGCTATTCGGCAGCAGTTGCTTTTTCAAAAAAGATACTTGAGGAGGGAAAGCCTGCTGTGGATAAGTATATAGGAAATTTCCTGTGCGGTGGATGCTCGAAGAATCCAATCGAGCTGCTAAAGAGTGCCGGTGTCGATATGAGCACACCAAAGCCTGTGGATGATGCACTCAATGTATTTGAGGATTATCTGAAGCAGTTTGAGGAAGCAACTAAGTAAGGAGAAACATTTTTATGGAAAGAATTAAAAGCTTTACAATCAATCATAATATTCTTAAACCTGGATTTTATATTTCAAGAAAAGACGGAGAAATCATTACATACGACCTTCGTACAAGAAAACCTAATGCAGGAGATTATATGTCAAATTCAGCTATGCACTCAGTGGAGCATATGTTTGCGACATGTGTGAGAAATTCTGAGATTGCAGATGATGTGGTATATTTTGGACCGATGGGATGTCAGACAGGCTTCTATCTCGTAGTGAGGGATGTCGAGCCGGGGAAGGTTTTTGAAATCACCAAAGAGGTCTTAAAACAGATACTTGAGTATGATGGACCGGTGTTTGGTGCATCAGCCATAGAGTGCGGACATTACGAGAATCTGTCACTTGACGAGGCAAAGAAGGAGTGCCGTGCATATCTTAAGGTGCTTGAGAGCCAGACAAATATGGAGTTTACTTATCCACAGTAAACAGAATGGAGAAATAAAATGACAATAGGTGTAATTGGTGCAATGCAGATGGAGGTCGATGACTTAAAGGCTCAGATGACAGACACACAGACAGAGGTTTACAGCGGAGTGGAGTTTGTTGAGGGCAAAATCGGCGATCAGTATGTGGTTGCGGCAAAATGCGGAATAGGAAAGGTATTTGCGGCAATATGTGCAGAGGCCATGATTTTGAAATATGATGTAGATATGATTGTCAATATTGGAGTGGCAGGAACTTTGACAAAGGACTTAAATGTGCTTGACGTGGCAGTAGCCACAAACGTGCTGCAGCACGATATGGATACATCGCCAATCGGAGATCCGAAGGGGCTTCTTTCAGGCATCAACATGATTCTGCTTCCGGCAGATACAAAAATGGTGGAGCTCATGTGCTCATGCTTAGCTGACAGGAATATCCACTATAAAAAGGGCAATATCGCAACAGGAGATCAGTTTATTGCCACAAAGGAGCAGAAGGATTATATTTCGAATACCTTTGATGCAATCGCAGCAGAGATGGAGGGCGGCAGCATCGGTCATGTGTGCTATGTGAACAATGTGCCATTTGCCATTCTTCGCTCAATATCAGACGGCGATGGCGGCGAGACAGACTACCAGACATTTGCGGAGAAGGCTGCGCATCAGTCGATTGAGGTAGTGCTTGAGTTTATCGGAAGGGCAGAAGAACTGAAATAGAGTTATTTCATTATTCATAATTTGTGATAATAAAGAATAGTATATAGCATGAGTGAATACAGAGCATACATGCAAAATACAAAACTACATAATGGGACAAAACGAAAGAAACGCCGACACAGATTCCTTTTTGGAGTGCTGCTGTCGGCGCTTCTTATTACAGGCGCTTTATATGGCAGAGAGTATGACATATCACAGCTGAAAAATATAGAGGTGATGGAGACACTTAGCAGTGCTGTGAGTCAGTTCGGGGACAGAAAGCTGCCTGTATATTCGGTTCAGACAACAGAAAAAAAGATAGCCCTTTCATTTGACTGTGCCTGGGGAGCAGAGGATTTTGACAGTATGATGGAGACACTTGACAAGCACAACGTAAAGGCTACATTTTTTATGACAGGAGGGTTTGTGAGTGATAATCCTGAATGTGTAAAGACGCTGGTTGAAAAAGGGCATGAGCCCGGAAATCACAGTGAGCACCACTATGATATGGCAACAATCACGGCAGGCGAGATGAAGACAGAGATAATGGATGTGCACAAAAAGGTCAAGGAGCTGACCGGAAAGGATATGAAGGTATTCAGACCGCCATACGGCTCGTACAACAATGAACTGATTGACACGGTGTATGGCTGTGACTATTATCCAATCCAGTGGGATGTGGATTCGCTCGACTGGAAAAACTATGGTGTGCAAAACATCATAGATACAGTGTGCAATCACAAAAGCCTGGATTGTGGCTCGATAATACTCTGCCATCTAGGCGCCAAATACACCTCGCAGGCACTCGATGAGATGCTCACGAAGCTGCAGGACATGGGCTATGAGATAGTTCCGGTATCAAAGCTGATCATGACTGAAGGCTATCATATGGATGCAAACGGTATGCAGATCAAGGACTGAGCAATTTCATAAATCAATATTTTAGTCAATATTTAGTCAATAATTTAGCCCTTTACGATATTGTTATTTACAGACAAGTGTGTTAAACTAAAGCTATATTTTAAAGAAGCTGTGAGACAGCTATGGGGGTAAATTATATGACAGATACAGGTTTTTTAGTAGCATTCTTTATAGTTATTTTTTTAGTTATCATCTTTGCGCTTGTCGCTGTAATCGGGGCCGTTACAAGTGCTGTTGCAGGTATCAATGATGATGAGGATGAGATTGAGGAAGAGGGCATTTGAAGCTAAAATAAATAAAAGATATTAAAAGATATTTAAAGACATTTAAGGACATCGAATTATATTAATCGTATAATTGGGTGTCTTTTTATTGTCAAAATCTCTTAAAAAAGTATAAACCAATTGAGTTGCAATCCGACACATTGTATAATAAAAGTATAACAGCGAATTAAATATATTGTGAAAATCGCAGTAATCATTGTCTATTAAACTAATGCAGGACATTATCAAGAAAAGAAAAAGGAGGGGTTAGATGATATCCAGATATAGTGTAAAAAAGCCTTTTACTGTACTTGTAGGAGTATTGCTGGTAATAGTACTTGGTGTTGTATCGCTTGGCAGGATGACGACAGATCTGCTGCCGGATATGAGCTTTCAGTATGCACTTATCGTGACAACAGATATGGGAGCAAGTCCACAGGAGGTGGAGAGCGATGTCACCGCGCCGCTTGAAGCAGCTATGGCAACTACGTCAAATATCAAAAACGTAAGCTCAATGTCATATAACAGCTATTCGCTGGTGACATGCGAGTATGAGCAGAATGCCAACATGGATTCTGTAGTGATAGAGATGCAGCAGAAAATAGATCAGGTCAAGGCTGGCTGGAAGGATGGAGTGGGTACTCCGACCATTATGAAGATAAATCCGGACATGCTTCCAATCATGATGACTGCTGTGGATATGGATGGGAAAAGCAAGTCGGAAATCACCGACTTTGTGGAAAACACACTTAAGCCTGCAATTGAGAGTACAGAGGGAGTCGCATCAGTGACTGCAACAGGTGAGCTCACCGAGCAGATACAGGTCACGATGAATCAGGCCAAGATAGATGCGCTCAATGAGAAAATAAATAATGCCGTTTCAAAGAAATTTGACGATGCAAAAAGTCAGATGGATGATGCAAGCGCAAAGATAGAGAGCGGACAAAACGCAATCACATCTGCATCGGATCAGATGAGCGCGGGAGTGGATACGCTAAAGGAGCAAAAGGCAAAGCTTGCAGAGCAGAAGACTCAGCTAGAGAGTACTCTTGCAAGCTTAAATGAGCAGAAGAGCCAGCTTGAAACAATTCAGTCAGCTCTTTCAGACTTCATGAATAGTGATACATATACAAAGACAATTCCGTCACTCAAAGAGGGCGCAAATGCACCGGGTGAAGCGGGCACAGCACTCAAAGCGCAGCTTGAGCAGGTTGATAAGCAGATTGCAACACAGTTTTCAGGTCTCTCGGCGCTTGGAATCACCGTAAACACAGCAGATGATCTGCCTGCGGCAGCGTCGGCGATAGCACAGACTCTCATTCAGGTGAATACAGGTATAGAGCAGTGCCAAAGCGGGCTTGACCAGATAGCACAAGGAGAGACAGCACTTTTAGATGCCTATGATAATCTAAACAGTCAGGCAGCTATAAGCTCTATAAGCATAGGACAGCAGTCGGCACAGCTTGCAACAGCAGCGGCGTCTCTTGACAGTTCAAAGAAGGAGCTTGAAAAGAGTAAGGATGATGCACTTGACAAGTCAAACTTAAATGCAGTTTTAACAATTGACTCACTCTCGCAGCTGCTCGTCGCACAGAACTTTGATATGCCTGCAGGCTATGTAAATGATTCAAATGGCACGCAGTACATAGTACAGGTGGGAGATGAGATAAAATCAATTGATGATTTAACAAATCTAGTGCTTATGGATATGAAGCTTGATGGAATAGCTCCTATTCATGTCGGTGATGTGGCAGATGTTGAGATGACTGACAACTCGGATGAGACATATGCGATAGTCAACGGTAATCCCGGAATAATGCTCTCCATGGAGAAGCAGACCGGCTACTCTACAGGAGACGTCACAGACCGTCTTTTAGACAAGCTTGATTTGCTGGAAAAGGAAAATGACGGATTACACACCACAGTGCTTATGAATCAGGGCGTATACATCGACATGGTAGTAAAGAGTGTTATGGAAAATATGATAGTGGGAGCAATACTTGCCATTTTCGTATTGCTTTTGTTCTTAAAGGATATAAAGCCAACGCTTGTTATCGCAGCATCTATACCACTATCGGTTATTGTGGCAGTGGTGCTTATGTATTTTACGGATATCACCTTAAATATCATTTCAATGTCGGGACTTGTGCTTGGAATAGGAATGCTGGTGGATAATTCAATCGTAGTAATCGAGAATATCTACAGATTAAGGGGAGAGGGATATTCGGTAAAGAAGGCGGCTGTTGAGGGTGCAAATCAGGTGGCAGGAGCCATTTTTGCCTCTACACTCACCACGGTAAGTGTGTACGCGCCAATCATTTTTACTGATGGAATCACGAGACAGCTCTTTGTAGACCTGGCTCTTACTGTAGCGTTTACTCTTATGGCATCTCTTGTAGTGGCACTCACATTTGTACCGGCAATTGCTTCAGGCATGCTCAAAAAGACGAAGGATATAAAGCATCCATGGTTTGACCGTTTTAAGGACTGGTATGGAAATGTGCTCGGCACATGTCTTAGATTTAAGCCGGTGGTATTTATTGCGGCAGTAGTGCTTTTAGTCGGCAGTGGCGCACTTTGCATGTCAAGGGGAATGACATTTATGGATATGGACATGGAGTCAAATCAGATTTCACTTACCATAGAGGCAAAGGATGACGAAAAGCTTGACTTCAAGCAGCTTACAGAGCTGTCTGATAAGGTCATGGACAAAATATCTGATATAAAGGGCATAGACACAATAGGAGCTACAGCAGGCGGCAGCTCGACCATGAACCTGATGAGCTCAGGAAGCAACAGCGTGAGCATGTATATATTGCTTGATGAGAAGTCGGATGTTTCATCGGATAAGGTAATAGATGAAATTGAAAAACGCACAAAGAATCTGGACTGCAAGGTAACAGCATCTTCACAGGCTATGGACTCATCAGAGTTTTTCGGAAGTGGTCTCTCTGTCAGGATTAAGGGTAATGATATAGACAAGCTGCAGAAGCTTGCAGGTGATGTGGCAGATATCCTTAAGGATACAAATGGAGTGACAGATATAGATGACGGTCTTGGAGATACAACCAATGAGCTTAAGATAACTGTGGATAAGGAAAAAGCAGCAAAGTATGGCTATACGGTGGCTCAGGTATACCAGCTCGTATCCGGTGAGATATCATCTCAAAAGAGCGCAACAACCATTACGACCGACATAAAGGACTATGAGGTATACTTACAATCCGCAGAGCAGTCTGATGTGACTGTGGACGACATCAAAAACCTTACATTTACCTATAAGGATAATGATGGCAGTGAAAAGGAGATTCCGCTCAGTGATATCTGCACTATTGCGCAGGAACAGACACTGAGTACCATTCATCGAGATGCTCAGACAAGATATATTACAGTATCAGGTGCGGTTGATGAAAACCATAATGTAACATTACTAAGCAATAAAATTAAATCAAAAATTAATAAACTTAGCATTCCTGATGGCTATTCAATAGACATGGAGGGCGAGGATGAGACAATAAATGAGTCAATGAGTCAGCTTGGACTTATGCTTGTGCTTGCAGTGATATTTATCTATCTTATCATGGTGGCGCAGTTCCAGTCATTGCTTTCACCGTTTATTATCATGTTCTGTATACCTCTTGCGTTTACAGGAGGCTTTATAGCTCTTTTCATCACGGGAAATGAGCTCGGAATCATATCAATGCTTGGCTTTATCATGCTGGCAGGTCTCATTGTAAATAATGGAATCGTGCTCATTGATTACATCAATCAGGCTAGGAGAGAGGGCATGAGCAAGCATGAGGCAATCATAGACGCAGGCCGTACAAGGCTTCGTCCAATACTGATGACAGCGATGACCACCATACTCGCAATGTTTACATCGGCGATAGGTATCGGAGATGGCTCAGATATGATAAGGCCGATGGCAATCGCAATAATAGGAGGTCTCGTATACGGAACCATCCTTACGCTTATAGTAATTCCATGTATCTATGATGCGTTCAACAGAGAGAAGAGCATGGTAGAGGAAGAGCTGTAGCAAGTAGATAATAATAGCTGACATATAAGGATAGAGCTGTACAATCACAGGATTAACTAAAAAACCGCTCGGAACGCAAAAAAAGTTCCGGGTGGTTTTTTATAATAAAAAGTAGTTTTATCTGCTTATTTTTTATGGCTATTGCATATTGCACAAAAAATGATTAATAAATTTAAACAAATAGCTGAAAATGCTTTTGCAACGTTATATACTATTGAAAAGTCAATGCTATAGTAATATAATACAAACAGAAGCCAAGAGAAAAACATAACGGCTTATATTTTTTACAACAATTAATTAACAAATTTAACTAACTATCAAGGAGGAAGCAATCATGAAGTATTTTCTGGACAGTGCAAAAATCGAAGAAATCAAGGAGGCCTACCATACATTTGGTATTGATGGAGTGACAACAAATCCACGCCACATAATGGTAAGCGGAAAGCCTTTCCTTACTGTAATCAGTGAGATGGCAGACTGGGTTAAGGCGGAAGGAATCGAGGGATACGAGAAATTCCCTATTTCCGTTGAAATCAACCCACACCTTGATGATGCAGATGAGATGGTAGCAGAGGCAAGAAAGATTTCAGCTATCTGCAGCAACTTTGTTATCAAGATTCCGTGCACAGAGGCCGGTATTCAGGCAGCAAGAAGACTCGAGGCAGAGGGAATCAGAACAAATGTGACACTCGTATTCTCACCAGCACAGGCTATTCTGCCGGCAAAGAATAATTCGCTTTTTGTTTCACCTTTCATCGGCTGGAAAGAGGCAAATGGAGAGGATTGTAAAGCGTACATTCAGGCTATTTCAGATATCTATGACAATTACGGATATAAGGGAAAGACACAGATTATCTGTGCGGCTATCCGTACACCTAAGCAGATTGTAGACTGTGCGGTTGCAGGAGCAGATATCGTTACAACAGGCCTTGCAGTATACAAGGACAGTATCAAACATGCATATACCAGACAGGGACTTGAGACATTCCAGAATGCATGGGATAATACAGTTACAGAATAGATGAAACAGGGAGGTGTTTGTAGGCAATGAAAATTGGATTTGTAGGACTCGGAATCATGGGGGAGTCCATGAGTGAGAATATAGTGAAGAAGCATGATGATGAGGTATATGTATTTGATTTCGTAAAGGAGAAGGTAGAGCTATTGGAGAGCAAGGGTGCAATCGGCTGCAGCAGTTCGCTTAAGCTGGCAGAAAAATCAGACGTAATTATATCAATGGTTCCAAAGTCAGAGCATTCGATGGCTGTTTATAAGGAGGTTTTACCGGCACTTGATGATACAAAGCTCTGTATTGATATGAGCACGATAGATCCATCTGTTTCTGTGGAGATTTCTGAAATGGTAAAGAAGACGGGCGCAGAGTTTGTGGACGCACCGGTTGTGAAATCGAAGCCTGCTGCTATTGCAGGAAAGCTCGGAATATATGTCGGTGGAGATGAAAAAGCATGTGAGAAGGCTATGCCGATTCTTTCCTATATGGGAGAAAATATCATCAGGATGGGTGGAAACGGAAAAGGTCTGGTCATGAAAATCTGCCATAACGCGCTTGTATCACAGATTCAAAATGGTGTAAATGAGACACTGACACTTGCAAGGGCATATGGAATAGATATAGAAAGCTATACTACAGCTATCTCATATGGCGGTGGACAGAACTTTTATCTGGATTCCAAAAATGTGCCAATCAAAAATGAGGATTACACCACTGCCTTTTCGATTGAAAACATGTACAAGGATGTGAATATCTGCATGAATATGGCAAAGGAGAGTGGATTAAAGCTTCAAGGAGAAAACGCTGCAAAGCAGGTATATGACAAGGCAATGGAACTTGGCTTTGGAAAAGAAGATTTCTGCGCTACTATAAAGGCTGTCAAGGCAATGCAAAGATAAGTGGGGGAAATATGTTAAAACATTTGAATGAAAAAAATTCTGTGACTATATACAGTGTCACTGATCCATGTTTTGAAACCTACGGAAGGGTGATTTCAAATATCAATTGCAACGAACTTATCTCATTTATGGAACAAAATACTGTAATTCCTGAGAAAGGAAATATATATGTGGCTTCAGTAGAAGAGCTTGAACGTACACATATAGCAGAGTTTTTTAAAAATCGTATATATGGAGAGATGCCTATACAGATAGGCTACTGTAATGGCAGAAACACCACATACAATGGTTTTGAGTACCATAAGGGCAGCGAAATCAATATAGCGGTAACTGACTTTATGCTGGTGCTGGGACATACCTGGGAGATAAAAGACAATACATACCGTATTGAAGATGCAAAGGTATTTTTTGTGGAAAAGGGTACAGCAATAGAGATGTACCAGACGACACTTCATCTATCACCATGCAGGGTGTCAGATATTGGATTTAAGGATGTTGTGATTCTTCCAAGGGGAACCAATACACCACTCAATAATGGAGGGACAGATGAAGCTGCTATAGGAGAAGAGAGACTGCTTTTGCAAAGAAATAAGTGGGTAATAGCACATCCCGATAGAGAACCATTGATAAAACAAGGGGCATATCCTGGATTGCTTGGAGAGAATAAGGAACTTTATTATTAAAAAAACCACGTGACCGAAAGACTGAATACTGGACATATTACTGTACTTTCGGTTGCGTGGGAAATAATTTTCAGAAAAAGTATATCATGTGAGAGATTGAATGTGAATAGTTAGTTTCAACAAATCGATGTATATTTTTTCTATTAAATTGGAGGATTTTATGGAGCATTTAGTATTTACTTTGGTGACATTTGTGCTTTTCACAGCACTGGTTGGAATTATTTCAGGAAAGATAGTGAAGAATAGCGATGACCAGAAAACGGCAAAGGGTTATTTCCTTGCCGGAAATGGACTTGGAGGTTTTTTCATTGCAGGCTCAATGCTGCTTACGAATCTGTCGGCAGAAAATCTGGTAGGTTTGTCGGGACAGTCATATGCAGCTAATATGTCAGGCATGGCATGGGAAGCAACAGCGGTTATAGCCACAATTATTATGGCTTTTGTGTTTTTGCCGATGTATCTTAGAAAAGGATATACAACGCTGCCGGAGTTTATGGAGGAGAGGTATGGCGTTGGTGTACGCCGTATGGTTTCTATCCTATTTCTTATTGGATATTTAGTAATCGGAATTCCTGTATGTCTGTACGCAGGCGCTATAGCATTTGAGCAGATTTTTGATTTTGCTACAGTATTTGGAATCAGCGAGGGTATGGCACTTACAATTCTTATAGTGCTTGTAGGTATTATTGGTGCACTATATGCCGTACTTGGAGGTATGAGAGCAGTAGCTGTATCAGACACAATCAATGGAATTTTACTTGTTTTAGGCTCAGTGCTTGTAGTCGTATTTGGTTTTATAGCTGTTGGAAAATTAAGCGGAGGTGGATTTATTGTCGGTGTGAAGGATGTTATTACATCTGAACCGGCAAAGCTCAATGCGATTGGTGGAAAGAATGATCCTGTACCATTTGCATGTATTTTTACAGGTATGCTGCTTGCAAATCTGTTTTACTGGGGTACTAACCAAGTACTTATTCAGAGAGCACTTGGTGCTGAAAACTTAAAGGAAGGACAAAAGGGAGTTTTACTTTCAGGCTTTTTAAAGATGATGGTACCGTTACTTCTTGTTATTCCCGGAGTAATCGCAGCAAGACTTGTACCAGGTCTTACAAGCAAGGATTTTGCATATCCTTCACTTGTAGCTAGGTCATTGCCATGGCCGGTTGTAGGACTGTTTTGTGCAGCATTGTTTGGATCAATTATCTCAACTTATAATTCATTTCTCAATGCAGCTAGTACCGTATTTATGATTGATATTTATAAGCCGATTTTTAACCCAAATCTCTCAGAGGAAGCTACAGTAAAACTTGCAAAGAAAATTGGATGGGGCTTTGCAGCATTTGCCATTATCTTTACACCATTCCTTGATGTGCTTAGCACAGGACTTTATGATTTCGGACGAAGCTTTACAGGTTTTTATAATATTCCTATCATTACAATGGTGCTTGTAGGAATGTTCTCAAAGAAGGGCTCTAAGCTTGGAGCAATATGTGCAACAATATTCCATATTGCATTCTACGCATGCTACAAGTTTATCTTCCCACATATTGACACACCATTCACAAATGCTGTTAGTGGAATTAATTATATGTATATATACGCTATCTCATTTGTTATCATGCTTGTAATCATCTTTGTATGCAGCAAGATTGCACCAAATACAAAGGTATTTGACAAGAGTGCTTCAAGAAATGATGGCTATGATATGACAGCATGGAAGCATAAAAATGCTTTTGCAATCTGGCTTGTTTCATTCCTGGTATATGAGTATTTCATTTTCTCGCCTGCAGGAATTGCAACAGAGAACAAAAATGTAGTAAGAATTGCTATTGTAACAGCAATATTTGTGATTGAGACAATTGTTCTGATTGTGAAAGAGATGAACAAGCGTAAAAAGACAGCTTAGGGAGGTTATTAAATGCAGATTAAAGTAAATGATAATGAATTTCAGCTTTTTGTGGGAGAAAAAAGGATTCTGGAGCATAGCAAAGAAAGACCGATGATTTATGTCGGAGTAGGACAGGAAGATGTTGATATGTACAGAGGTAACTTCAAGATAACAGATTATGTTACCGAGCGTTTTCCACTAAAGCTCACAGATGTGATTCAGACAGCTGATACAGTCAGACTATGCTTTGAAAGCTATATCATTGCGAAAATTAAATGTGACGAAAATCTGTGTACCATTGATTTTGAACAAAAGGATGACAGGATTAACCGATTCTGGTTTAGGGTAGCCGCGGATAAAGAGGAAAAATGCTATGGCTGCGGTGAGCAGATGTCTTACTTTAATCTGCGTGGAAGAAATTTTCCTATCTGGACATCTGAACCAGGTGTCGGACGTGATAAGACAACTTACGTTACATGGCGTTCGGATGTAGAAAATAAAGCTGGAGGAGACTATTACAACACAAATTATCCACAGCCAACCTTTGTTTCCACAAATAAATATTATCTGCATGTGGATTCAACAGCATATGCTGATTTTGATTTCAGAAATGACAGCTTTCATGAGCTGCAGATATGGGAGGTGCCTAAGCAGATCCGCATAGAGTGTGCTGATACATATCTCAAACTGCTTGAGAGAATCACAACATATTTTGGAAGACAGCCAAAGCTCCCGGATTGGGTATACAATGGTCTCATAATCGGTGTTCAGGGTGGAAATGAAAGGTCATTTGGATTGCTTGATAAGACCCTTGATAGGAACATCAAGGTAGCTGGCATATGGTGCCAGGATTGGTGCGGAAAGAGAGTGACATCATTCGGAAAGAGACTCCAATGGGACTGGAAATACCACAAGGAAATGTATCCGGATCTGCCAAAGAAGATTAAAGAGATAAATGCAAAGGGCATAAAATTTTTGGGATATGTTAATCCATATCTGGTAAATGATGGTGAGCTCTATAAGGAAGGCAAGGAAAAAGGCTATTTTGCAACAAAGGCAGATGGCAGTGATTATCTCGTGGATTTTGGTGAATTTTATTGTGGAGTTGTGGATCTCACAAATCCGGAGGCATTCGAGTGGTTTAAGGATATTATTAAAGAATACACACTTGGTATAGGCATTGATGGCTGGATGGCAGACTTTGGAGAGTATCTGCCTACAGATGATATATGCTTATACAGCGGCAAATCACCTATGATTGAGCACAATCACTGGCCGGTGCTATGGGCAAAGTGTAACTATGAGGCAGTAAAAGAGTCAGGAAAGCTTGGAGATGTGGTTTACTTCATGCGTGCCGGAGGTGCAGGAAGCCAGAAATACTGCACATTGCTGTGGGCCGGCGATCAGTCTGTTGACTTTACAATACATGATGGACTCGCATCTGTTATCTGCGGAGCACTTAGTGCAGGAATGATGGGATGTGGGCTCACGCATAGTGATATTGGAGGCTATACATCGCTTTTTGATAATACTCGTACAAAGGAGCTGTTTCTCAGATGGGCTGAGATGGCGATGTTTACACCATTTATGAGGACACATGAGGGAAACAGACCGGATACCAATTTTCAGTATTACGATGATGAGGATACCATGGAGCGGCTGGCGAGACTCGTTGATGTATACACGATGCTTGCACCGTATACAAAGACACTTGTTGAAGAGAATGCAGACAGTGGACATCCGGTGCAAAGACCTTTGTTCATGCATTATGAGTCTGATGCGAAAGCTTATGACATACAGTATGAGTATCTTTTTGGAAGAGATATGCTGATAGCACCTGTTTATGAGCAGGATAAGCATGAATGGGATGTGTATCTGCCACAGGATGAATGGGTACATTTGTGGACAGGCGAAGAGTATCACGGCGGAGAAATAACAGTATCAGCCGAGCTTGGCTATACACCTGCTTTCTACAGAAAAAATAGTGAGTTTGCTGATATATTTGAAGAAATCAGAGAAAAATATGGAGTCAAATAAATGAACACTGTTTTATTTTACATAATAATTTTTCTGACAAATGTGATTCAGGGCATTACAGGCTTTGCGGGGACCATCCTCGCAATGCCTCCTAGCCTAATTCTGGTGGGATATGATGTCGCTAAGCCGATATTAAATGTACTTGGTATTCTTGCCGGAGTGTATGTCTTTGTTACACAATGGAAACATGTAGACTGGAAGCAGTTGAAAAAGGTAGTCATCGTCATGGCTATAGGAATCTTTGGCGGCTTTTTTCTAAAGAACGCACTTGCAGGATATGATGCAGTATTATACAAGTTTCTGGGTATTTTTGTGATATTTCTTGCAATACATGGGTTTTACAGCATATATGGGCAAAGGCAGCGTGATACAAAAGAAAAATCATCATGGAAATCAATGCTGTTACTTATTGGTGCGGGAATAGTTCATGGTATGTTTGTGTCAGGCGGACCGCTTCTGATAGGGTATTTATCCAATGAGATAAAGGAAAAGACAAGCTTTAGAGCAACTATTTCTACTGTTTGGATTATATTAAATTCGATGATACTTGTTCAGGATATATGCGCGGGAATGTGGAATGCAGGGCTTGTTATGACTCAATGCATATCGATTCCGTTTTTGATAGCGGGAATGGCAGCAGGCTCAGTGCTTGTAAAGAGGATGAGCCAGGAAATATTTATGAAGCTCACCTACATATTACTTTTTATATCAGGAATACTGCTTATGGTTAAGTAGTTTTTGAAAATTTTATTGGAGGTAAAATATATGACAAAATTTCAGGTGGCATATGTGCCGGTCGGGGTTCCGACATTTCATTTGGAGAGCGCACAGAAGGAATTTGAAAAATCAATAGACTTATTAAATACAATAACGGATGCTGCAATTGTACCGGATAAAATGCTTTTATCAATTCAGGATTTAACTAATTTTCTTGATACAATAGAGCCATCCCTGATAATTTTACAGAATATAACCTTTGCAAATGCAGCTTATGCGAGTGAGGTTCTTAAAAGATTTTCGTGTCCGGTATTGCTTTGGACACTTCGTGAGCCGGTTATAGATGGAGGCCGGTTGAGATTAAATTCATTGACGGGAGCATATTCGGCAGGAAATGCACTGGCTGCGTTTAGGGATGGTAACTTTGAATATATCTTTGGAGCTCCACAGGAGGAGAGGACAAAGAAAACAATTAGTGCCTGTATTCGTGCAGCATGGCTTAAAAATGAGCTTAAAAATCTAAGGATTGCCTCAGTCGGACATACACCTCAGGGATTTGGATTTGGACGTGCAATGGATGCTGACATGCAAAAGGTATTCGGAGCAACACTTGAGTCAATTGAGGTGAGAGAGCTTATTGATATGGCAAAGGGATATACTGATGATGAGTGCAGTGAATATCTCGATAAAATGACTAAGTGTACTGTTGGTCTTGACAAGACTCCTGACAATAATCGAAAGGATTTTGCGAGACTGTGCAAGGCCTATAAGGAGTATGTAGATGAAAATAATATTGGAGCACTTTCTTCAAGATGCTGGCCTGATTTCTTTACCGCGTTTGGAACACCTGTTTGTGGCGTGCTTGCTATGCTAAATGATATGGGGGTTGCTGCAAGCTGCGAGGCTGATACATATGGAGCACTCTCTATGTATATGGGAATGAAATTATCTGAGCAGGCGGTATTTTTCGGAGATCCGGTGTCTCTTGATGAGAGTGAAAATACAATTACATTCTGGCATTGCGGAACAGCTGCATGCTCTATCGCAAGAGAGGACACAGGTGCAACAATCGGAGTGCATCCGAACAGAAAGATTGGCCCTGTAATGGACTTTGGCTGTAAGGCGGCTGACAAAGTCACAGTGTTCAGAGTAGGACAAAAAGCAGATGGAAGCTTTAGATTTTTTGTCACAACAGGAAGTGCTCTCGACAAGCCTAAGCAGTTTTGCGGAACATCAATTGTAGTCAGGACAGACAAAAATAGCTATGATATTGTAAATCAAAGTGTAAAGGATGGTTGGGAGCCTCATTTTGTGGTGATTTACGGAGATTGTTCAGATGAGTTAAAGGTTTTAGGACATATGCTTGAAATCGAAGTCTGTGAGTACTGATTTTATGGAAATAGCTTAAATATCATGCTATAATAATAGTAGTATTTAGGTACCGAATAATTGGTTGGAGGATTTTTACATGGCAAAGTATATTATGGCATTAGATGCGGGCACGACCAGCAACAGAAGTATACTTTTCAATGAGAAGGGCGAGATGTGCAGCGTGGCACAGAAGGAATTTACGCAGTTTTTCCCGAAGCCAGGCTGGGTGGAGCACGATGCAGAGGAAATCTGGGCCACACAGCTTGAGGTGGCAAAGGAGGCAATGGCAAATATACAGGCTACGGCAGCCGACATATGTGCGATAGGCATTACTAACCAGAGAGAGACCACGATTGTGTGGGACAAAAATACGGGAGAGCCGGTTTATCACGCAATAGTATGGCAGTGCAGGCGCACGGCAGAGTATGCGGATTCACTGAAGGAAAAGGGGCTTACCGAGACCTTCAGGAAAAAGACAGGTCTTGTGATAGATGCTTATTTTTCGGCAACTAAGCTCAAGTGGCTCCTTGACAATGTGCCGGGAGCAAGGGAGAGAGCCGAAAGAGGCGAGCTTTTGTTTGGAACAGTCGAGACATGGCTTATATGGAAGCTCACTCAGGGGCAGGTGCATGTTACGGATTATTCCAATGCATCAAGAACCATGATGTTTAATATCAATACCTTAAAGTGGGATGATGAGATACTTAAGGAGCTTGACATACCAAAGAGCATGCTTCCAAAGCCTATGCCGTCAAGCTGTGTGTATGGTGAGGTGAATCCGGTGTACTTCGGGGGACCGATTCCTATCGCGGGAGCGGCAGGAGACCAGCAGGCAGCGCTTTTTGGTCAGACCTGCTTTAGGGCAGGAGAAGCCAAAAATACATACGGTACAGGTTGTTTTCTGCTGATGAATACAGGTGAGATGCCTGTTTCATCAAAGAACGGACTTGTTACCACAATAGCCTGGGGCATAGACGGCAAGGTGGTATATGCGCTGGAGGGCTCAATATTTGTGGCAGGAGCCTCAATACAGTGGCTCCGCGATGAGATGAAATTTATCGATTCCTCAACTGATTCAGAGTACATGGCGAGAAAGGTAAAGGATACAAACGGCTGTTATGTGGTGCCGGCATTTACAGGGCTTGGGGCACCGTACTGGGATCAGTATGCGAGAGGAACTATTGTGGGTCTTACGAGAGGTGTAAACAAGTACCATGTCATAAGGGCCACTCTGGAATCAATGGCATTTCAGGTAAATGATGTGCTTGAGGCAATGAAGGCTGATTCGGGCATCAATCTCACATCGCTTAAGGTGGACGGCGGCGCCAGTGCCAACAATCTGCTCATGCAGATGCAGGCTGATATCAGCAATGCACCGGTCAATAGGCCTGTGTGTGTGGAGACAACAGCCATGGGCGCAGCGTACCTCGCAGGGCTTGCAGTGGGCTATTGGGACAGCATGGATGATATAAAGAGAAACTGGGCTATTGACCGTGTGTTTGAGCCGGAGATAGCGGATGATATGAGAGAAAAGAAGCGTAAAATGTGGAAAAAGGCTGTCGCCTGCGCATTTAACTGGGCGAAGGATGACTGAAAGTAAAAATATATATGGAAATTGGTAGGAGAAAATAACATGTATGATGTAGTAATTATAGGAGCGGGAGTATCGGGAAGCGCCTGTGCAAGAGAGCTATCGAAATATAACCTGTCCATCTGCGTAGTGGAAAAGGAGGAGGACGTGTGCTGTGGCACCTCAAAGGCCAACAGTGCTATTGTCCATTCCGGAATTGACTGTAAGACCGGTACACTTATGGCACAGATGAATATCCGTGGAAATGAGATGATGGACGAGCTTTCGAAGCAGCTTGATTTTGAGTTCAGAAGAAACGGCTCGCTGATAGTGTGCTTTAGCGAGGACGATATGCCAAGGCTTAAGGAGCTTTACAATCAGGGAATCGCAAATGGCGTGCCGGGACTTGAAATTCTTGATTCAAAGAAAGCACATGAGATGGAGCCGAATCTGTCTGATGAGGTGGTGGCAGCTATTTACTGCCCGACAGGAGGCATTGTATGTCCGTTTGGCATGAATATTGCATTTGCTGAGAATGCTGCGGCAAACGGTGTGGAGTTTTTATTTAACACCGAGGTGAAGGAGATACAAAAGGAGCAGACAGGCTATATTCTCATTACTCAAAATGGAGAAATTCATGCACGCTGCGTTGTAAATGCAGCCGGTGTATATGCTGATGTATTTCACAACATGGTGAGTGAAAACAAAATCCATATCACACCAAGGCGCGGAGAGTACGAGCTATTAGACAGGGCAGCTGGTGGTATCGTTGACAAGACAATCTTCCAGCTTCCGGGAAAATACGGCAAGGGCGTGCTTGTAACCCCGACAGTACACGGAAATATCCTAATCGGACCTACAGCAGATGATCATGATGACAAGGATGGTACAAATACAACAAGAGCGGGCTTAGCGCATGTTACGACATCCGGCACACGTTCGGTGCCGTCACTTCCTATGCGTCAGGTCATAACATCGTTTGCAGGAAACCGTGCACATGAGGACGGACATGAGTTTATCATCGAGGAGCTTTCTGACGCACCGTATTTTATTGACTGCGCAGGTATAGAGTCACCGGGCTTATCAAGTGCACCGGCTATCGGTGAGAGAGTGGCAGCAATAGTTGAGAGGCTTTTTAAGCCTTCTAAAAATGCGGACTTTATCGAGACAAGAAAAGGTATTTTAAATCCAAAGAAGCTTTCAGAGGATGAGTATAAAGAGCTGATAAAAGAAAAGCCTGAGTATGGTAACATAATCTGCCGCTGTGAGATGATTACGGAGGGCGAGATAATGGATGCGGTAAACAGACCGTTAGGCGCAAAGTCGCTTGATGGTGTGAAGAGACGCACCAGAGCCGGAATGGGCAGATGTCAGGCAGGCTTTTGTTCTCCGAGAACTATGGAGATTATCGCCAGAGAGAAGGAAATTTCGCAGCTTGACATCACTAAAAGCGGTGGAAAGTCAAAGATAGTTGTTGGA
>OEIM01000243.1_pt1 | contig 21417 bp, 8 predicted proteins | sample 1538341 | NCBI WGS metagenome assembly OEIM01 (sample SAMN02324081, study PRJEB22366) | human gut metagenome | biome: human | place: Canada: Ontario | collected 2010-10 | reverse complement strand
GATTGTTTTTGTTGTTAGGTTTTTCTCTTTCGTGGCTGGTGTCTGCTTGCCAAGGACGTCAGCAGGAAAGACGGAAGGAAGTGCCTTTGGATTCTATTGTACTGAGTGACCCTTGCATTTTGGCAGACAGGAAGACGGCTATGTATTATATGACCGGAACCGGCGGTATGCTTTGGAAAAGCAAGGATTTGAAACTTTGGGAAGGACCGTTCCATGTGGCAAAGACTGATTCCGGTTCGTGGATGGGACCGAAACCAATGATTTGGGCTGCCGAGTTACATCCGTATAAGGGCAAGTATTATTATTTTGCCACTTTCACCAATCAGGCGGTGAAGATTGATACGGTACAAGGGAATGTAATAGAGCGCCGTGCCAGTCATGTTTTGGTGAGCGATAACCCGGACGGACCTTACGTTCCGATGAAGGATTCCACTTACCTGCCTGCTGATAAACCAACCTTGGATGGGACTTTCTGGGTGGATAAGGACGGAAAGCCTTATATGGTATATTGTTATGAATGGTTGCAAGCCTTGGATGGTACGATAGAGAAAATAGAACTGAAGCCTGACTTAAGTGGAACCATAGGCGAAGGGAAATTGCTGTTCCGTGCCAGCGAATCGCCGTGGAGCCGTGAAAAAGATGCGGATGGCAAGGACAAACCGAATAAAGTCACTGACGGTCCGTATCTGTTCCGTACAGGAACAGGTAGACTCGGTATGATTTGGACTAGTTGGATTTATAATGTGTACACTCAGGGAGTGGCTTATTCTGAAAGCGGAACCTTGGATGGACCATGGATACAGGAGAAAGACCCGATTACTCCTCCCAATTTCGGTCATGGGATGTTGTTTCAGACCTTGGACGGTAAATGGTTGATGTCTGTACATAGTCATAAGGATGTAAACGGGCGTTATATTCGTATTCCTCACTTGTTTGAAGTCGATTTTTCCAGAGATAAATTGGTGGTGGGAAAACCATATATTCCTTGAAAGTGCTTTATCTTTTTTCGAGAGGAAAGGTAATTACTTTTGCCTTCAATGAAAAGAGATGTGTAGAAAGAGTTGGAAGGACAGCTTTATGAGTCTGTCCCTCCAAATAAATGACCGGGTTAATCCCAACCCGGATTCTGTTTCAGTGCCCCCTGAGCCAGGTCTACCTCTTCCAAGGGGATAGCCCACAGATAGTCACGGTTGGCATTGAACTTGCGGGTTTCAATAAAAATGCTTTCTCCTTTTGCATTTACCCCGTATACTGGTTTAGTAACATCCTTTTCAGTTGTTTTATAGCTACGGGTATCAAACAGGTGCATTCCCTCGAAAGCAAATTCCAAACGACGTTCCAAACGGATAGCTTCGCGCATTTGATCTTTGGACAAGCCGGAAGGCAGAGGAGGAAGATTTACGCTGGGACGCTGACGGATTTGATTGACCGCATCATATACTTCCGTATCCGGAGCAGACAGATTTTCGTTACGAGCCTCGGCGAAGGTCAGCAGCACTTCTGCATAGCGGATATAGATAAAGTTGGTCCAGTCATAATTATTGATACCGTCATTGTCCGGATTGATATACTTTTTCATGCTATATCCTGTACGGGTATGGCTGCCATCTCCCATATTGTTCAGGTTGAAAGTCTTTCCTGCTATTTGTGACCCGTTCCACAGTACAGAGAAGCCTAGACGGGGGTCACGGTCGGCAAACGGGTCTTCCGGATTATAGAAAGGAGACTCTTTGATTGATTTGCCATCTTTGCATGGATAGGAGTCTATCAAGTCTTGAGTAGGTGATAAAGCTTCCCATCCTCCCATCATGACGGGAGCGAAGAACTGTCCTATATAACTGCCTTCATTAGAGTTTTTCGGGTTTTCCAGATATTCGCGATCAAAGATGATTTCGTTACATAACTCTGCTACAGGTTGGAACAAGTCACCATAGTTATCATACAGTCCATACACATTCATGCCCATTACTTTGCGTGCGGCGGCTTCCGCCACATCATATTTGTGTGCGTAGAAAGCAACTCTGGCTTTCAGTGCGTAGCAGGCTCCGGCACTCGGTTTTCCGTGGTCACTGTTGCTGCGGATATCGGGCAAGCTGGCTGCTGCTTTATCCAATAATCCTACTATATGATTATAAGTCTCCTCTTCAGAACTGCGTGAAGGAAGTTTCTCGTTCAGTTCCAACGGATGATCCAGCAGGGAGGCGCCACCCATATATTTTAATATGTTAGCGTATGAGAAAGCTTCGAGAAACTGTACTTCAGCTGTCAGTTGCGCTTTTTCTTTTTCATCCATCGGCACATCGCCTATATGTTCGTAAAATACCAGGCATCTGCGGATGCATTGATAGGCATTTTTCCATAATTGTAGGAAATGTGGGTTGCTGGAAGTTGCCGTACCAGCAGACAACTGTCCCTGTTCGGCTGTGACATGTACAGGAATAGCATTATCTGTGTAGCAGTCTGTCATGATAGTATGGTTTTCCGGTTCTATCAGATACAGATAAATTCCGGTTGCAAATTTCTGGGCATCTTCTGCGTTTTTCCAGAAAGATGCATCGGATAATTGGTCTTTAGGATTTCTGTCCAGAAAACTGTCATTGCAAGAGCTCAGACCAAGGCCGCATGCCAATATTAATCCTATAAAGTTATATTTTAGTCTCATAGTTGTCAGTGTTTAGAATGTTACATTCAGACCGAAGGAATAATTTCGGGTCAATGGATAATAGTTGCCGCTGATGGCTTCGGGGTCTACACCGTCGAAGCCGGAAATCATAAAGAGATTGTCGATACTGCAATACACTCTCAGACGGCTGATTCCGTATTTGGATATCAGCTGTTTGGGCAGGCTGTAACCTACTTGCAGGTTTCTCAGCTTGGCATAAGAGGCATCCTGCATCCAGAAACTGGAAGTCACGCGGTTTTTGGAGTCACTCATGGATAATCGGGGATAAGTGGCATTCGGGTTTTCCGGAGTCCAACGGTCCAGATGCTGTTCCGTTACTTTACCGCCATTGTAGAAGGCATATCTGATTTCAGCTACAGGAGCACTCTTTACATCAGCTGCACCTTGCAGCAGTGCACTTAGGTCGAAGTCTTTATATTGAACTGAAAGATTCAGACCGAAGTTGATTTTCGGGAAGTAGGAACCCAATACTTGCCGGTCTTTGCTGTCTACTACTTTGTCTCCGTTCAGGTCACGGTATTTTAAGTCACCCGGAACCGGAGTACCCATGCTCTGTGTAGGATGATTCTTGATCTCTTCTTCGTTTTGGAAGATGCCGTCGCATACGTAGCCGTAATATGCCCACAGTGGGTCGCCTACGGATTGCCCCGGTGTGTCACCGCCTTTCAAATCCATGATTTTGGTAGTTACATAGCTGAAATTGGCTCCGATAGAATAGCTCCAATCATTGATACGGTTGTTATGTCCCAGTTGCAGTTCGATACCGGTATTACGCACTACGCCGGCATTTTGCATCGGAGCGCTGACTCCCATCATGTTGGGAACTGGAAGTTGCAGTAATATGTCCCGTGTTTCCTTGCGGAACCAGTCTGCGCCCAATGTCAGTTTATTGCCCAAAAAAGCGGCGTCCACACCTACGTTCCATTGATCGGTTTTCTCCCACGTAATATCTTGGTTAGCCATCGGGTTGGAAATGGAAATACCCGGAGTCAAAGTGTTGCCGAAACTATAGTCATAACCGAACAGATAGGTGTTCTGATACGGATAATAGTTAGAACTGTTGTCCGAGTTTACGGTTTCCTGATTACCTAGCAATCCCCATGATGCACGTAGTTTCAAATTATCCACCCAATCGGCTTTGAAGAACTCTTCTTCCGATATTCTCCATCCGATGGAGAAAGAGGGGAATGCGCCGAAGCGGTTGTTCTTGGGGAAGCGTGAAGTGCCGTCATAACGCAGGTTGGCTTCTAGCAGATAGCGGTCATCGTATGAATAATTCACGCGTCCGAAAGCTGAGCGGAGGGCGTATTCTATTTCTGTACCGTATGTTGTCTGTCCTGTCACTTCACCGGCGTTGATCTGGTCCAGTGAGTTGGAGTTGGGCAGGTTCTTACGGTAAGCTTGCAGATAGCGTGTCTGTTTATAAATTTGTGAGTAACCTAATAAGGCTCCTATTGTGTGTTTGCCGAAGGTTTTATTATAGTCCAGATAAGCTTGCAAGTTCAGTTCCATACTTTTGATGTCATATTCTGTGATGGAGTTAGTGGTTTTCTTTACCGGTGTGTCTGAACCTGCCTGATAGAATGTCATAGTATTGACGTGGGTGGGATTGTCGGTCAGGTTGAAAGTCGAGGCGGCGACTCCTCTCAGTTTCAGTCCGTCTATGATGTCCAGTTCCATTCCTACGTTACCTTGGAAATTGCTGTTTATCTCTTTGTAGGTTCCTCCTTCACGTGCATAGGCTACGGAGTTGTGCTCGTTTTTGAATAAAGCATAGTTGCCGTTGCTCAATTGGATGGGAGTAACCGGAGTCTCACGGAAAGCATAGTGCATCAGGTTGCTGATACCTGCCGCCGGAGCAGTCATATTACTGCGGTATACCGCCATATTTGTAGTCAGTTTCAGACGACTGTTTATCTGAGCGTCAATGTTGGCACGTACATTGAACTTGTTGTAGTTGGTATTGACTATCAATCCGTCTTTATCATGATAGTTGAATGCCAGCGAGTAAGTTACTTTGTCTCCACCGCCTTTGATACTCAAGTGATGGTTGTTGAACAGGCCGTTTTCACTTAATAGCGTACCCAGCCAGTCGGAATTGGGATAAAAGTCGGGATCACTTCCGTCTTTGAACTTTTGTAGGGCTGTTTCGTCATACGGACCTTTCAAACCGTCATTGGTGTAAGCTTCATTCATCAGCACTGCATAATTGTAAGAATCCAAAAATTTGGGCATACGTGAGGCACTTTGCCAGCCTACATATCCATCGTATGATACAATGGTACGTCCTTTGGTTCCCTTTTTGGTTGTGATAAGGATAACGCCATTGGCAGCACGTACACCATAAATGGCTGAGGCGGCTGCATCTTTTAATATAGAGATGTTTTCAATATCGTTGGGGTCCACGCTGCTCATGGTAGATTCTACCCCATCCACCACAACCATGGCACTGGCATCTCCCATAGTTCCTAGACCACGCACACGCAGTACTCCGGCATCAGCTCCCGGCTGGCCGGTATTTTGGATAATGGTGACACCTGGCATTTGTCCTGCCAGCATGTTGGTGACATTGGCACTGGTGCGGTTGACTAGCTTATCGGATGAGATGGTTGCCACAGAACCTGTCAGGTTTACTTTTTTTTGAGTACCGTATCCTACTACTACCACTTCATCTAAAGATTCTGTATCTTCTTTCAAGATAATGGTGTAACTGTTGCTGTTGCCTACGGTAATTTGTTGGTCGTTGTAACCGATATACGAAACTTTCAGTTTAGCCCCTACGGGTACATTTAATGTGAATTTGCCATCCACATCTGTAATAGTACCGTTGGTGCTTCCCACTTGTACTACATTGGCACCGATTACAGGAGCTCCGCTTGTATCATTTACGATACCCGTAATTTGTTTGACATGCTGTTGCACGATGGCAGTTGACTGCGAAGCCCACAAAGGCATTGGGAAAGCCATTCCGGCAAATAGTGTAAGACACGCATAAAAAGAGGCTTTTTTCAAAATTACGTGTGTCTTTACACAATTTTCCCTTCTTTTCTGGTAGAATTGCATAGATTAATAAGGTTAAATTAGTAAATAGTTTGGTTTAGGGATCTTATTCCCTTTCTATTTCAGTTGCTGCAAATGTATTATTTTATAAGAATATAACGCTATCTTTTCTTTTATTTTTTTTTGTTATTCTTAATAAATTACAGGTTATGACTAACCTGCTGTAGTTTTTTGTGGGTTATTCTTGTTATTTTGTATCTAGCGAGGAAGTAGAATGGTACATATTGCTTGAGAAATCAAACAATGAAATTCATATGGATAGAAATGTTAAATATGTCCTTTCTAAGGATTATTTTTGTATCTTTCTCAAAAGGTGTGATGAAAACTGAATATATTTCGCTAATAGTTATCATTTATAATGAATAATCAGAATTTATTGTGTAGCTGATTCTTTTGCTTTTTTCTTTTACTGAAACTGTAGTTTAATAGGGAAGAACTTTTTGTTTTTTTCTATGCCAGTCTTTCATAAACTTCCATTTTTCCCCCATTTGACCGAATAAAGTCCCTCTTTTGAAAGATTTATATACCTGAAAATAGGTTCCTATACTCTATCTTTGCATTAAATAATTTTTGAACTAATTATTATGAAACACAAAATCCTTACTTTCTTTTTGGCTTGTCTTGTGCCCTGGCTGGCAGGAGCACAGCAATCTGCCAATAGTCAAAACAATGTAGCCGAAAAAGATTACATAGCTTATCTCTTTACCTATTTTACAGGTAACCACATCAGCGAGGAAGCCGTATGCTATGCGGTAAGTACGGACGGATATACCTATTGGGCACTGAATGACAACAAACCTGTCATTGATTCCAAAATCATCAGTTCTACCGGTGGTGTGCGCGACCCGCATATCCTGCGTTGCGAAGACGGAAAGACATTCTATATGGTGGTTACCGATATGGTTTCTGACAATGGATGGGATTCCAATCGTGCCATGGTGTTGCTGAAATCTACAGACTTGGTGAACTGGAACCATTCTGTCATCAATATGCAGAAACGTTATGTCGGACAGGAAAAACTGAAACGGGTATGGGCTCCTCAGACTATCTTCGATGCGGAAGCCGGAAAATACTTGGTTTATTGGTCAATGAAATATGGTGATGGGGCAGATGTGATTTATTATGCTTATGCCAATAAAGAATTTACCGACCTGGAAGGTGAACCGAAACCGCTTTTCATCCCTGAAAACAAGAAATCTTGCATAGACGGTGATATCGTATATAAAGATGGAATCTACCACCTGTTTTATAAAACCGAAGGACATGGAAACGGCATCCGGGTAGCAACTACCCGTTCACTGACTTCGGGACAATGGGAGGAAGAACCCGACTACAAGCAGCAGACCCCGGAAGCGGTGGAAGGTGCGGGAACTTTCAAACTGATAGGTCAGAATAAATACATCTTGATGTATGATGTCTATATGAAAGGTAAATACCAGTTTACCGAAACGACCGATTTGAAAAACTTTAAAGTGATAGACAGTGAGGTGAAGATGAATTTTCATCCGCGTCACGGAACTATCATCCCCATTACCCGTGCCGAGTTGAAGCGCATCACCGACAAATGGCCTTCAAAGGAAATGGGCAATATGACGATTCCCAACAATCCCGTGCTGCAAGGTTTCCATGCTGACCCCGAGATATTGTATTCTCATCAGACTAAAAAATATTATATCTATTCCACCACCGACGGACAGCCCGGATGGGGCGGATGGTATTTCAGTGTCTTCTCTTCGGATAATCTGAAGGACTGGAAAGATGAAGGGGTGATGCTTGATTTGAAATCCGATCAGGTGGCATGGGCAGATGGAAACGCATGGGCTCCGTGCATTGAAGAGAAAATGGTGGATGGAAAGTATAAATATTTCTTCTATTTCAGTGGTAATCCTGTAGCCGGAGGCGGCAAGCAGATTGGGGTGGCGGTAGCCGATTCACCCATTGGTCCGTTCAAAGACTTGGGACATCCCATTATTACTGAATCTCCCGTGGGCCACGGACAGCAGATTGATGTGGATGTGTTTACCGATCCGGTTTCGGGAAAATCCTATCTGTACTGGGGCAATGGTTATATGGCGGGCGCCGAACTGAATGAGGATATGGTTTCCATCAAAAAGAATACCTTGACCGTATTGACACCGAAAGGAGGAAGTCTGAAAGATTACGCTTTCCGTGAAGCGGCATATGTGTTCTATCGTAATGGTCTTTACTACTTTATGTGGTCGGTGGATGATACCGGTTCGCCCAACTATCATGTGGCATACGGTACGTCGAAATCTCCGCTAGGTCCTATAAAGGTTGCTAAGAAACCGGTGGTACTGATTCAGGATCCTGCAAAGGAAATCTATGGACCTGCGCACAATGCAGTCCTACAAATTCCGGGTACGGATGAGTGGTACATTGTATATCATCGTATTAATAAGAACTTTATAGATCGTGAGAAGGGTCCTGGCGTGCATCGTGAAGTATGTATAGACCGTATGGAATTTAATCCGGACGGAACCATCAGGAAGGTTGTTCCCACGTTATAAAAGAAACATGACAATAAAGCATATACCATGAAAAAGACCTTATTATCTCTGGCAATCGCCTCATTGGCAGCAGGCCAATCCGTCTGTGCTGCCGTGGAAAAAGTATATAATGAGCCCGATTCGGTCTACATCTTCTCTTACGCCCATCCGGAAGACGAGGGACGCAGCGGACTGAAATTCGCATGGAGCCCCGATGGCGACAAGTGGCTGAGTGTATCCGACGGCTTTGCCTATCTGAAATGTGATTTCGGGCGTTGGGGGGCGGAAAAGAGAATGATTAAACCTCTTCTGGAAAAAGCGGAAGATGGACGTTGGTATTGCCGGTGGCAGCTTACCCCCAGCGGAAAAGTATGGGGTACTTCCCATTCTTCCGACTTGTTGAAGTGGGCTCCCCAACAATATGTCAATGCGGAGAAGCCTGCCGTGCCCCGACTGGTCACTGCCCGGCAGATTGTCCTTGATAAAGATACCTTGAACGGTTATATGCAGAAAGTACCTTATGCGGATATAGAACAGTTGATTCGTTTTGCTGAGCATAAGAAATTCCGCGATATACAGAATAATGAGCGTACCGAACAGGATGCCGTCCGCTTTGCCGGACTGAAACCGGTCACTGCCACCATCCGGGTGGATACCGGACGGGTGAAGCCCATTAGCGAGCATCTGATAGGTATTTTCTTTGAGGATATCAATTATGGAGCCGATGGTGGACTTTATGCGGAGCTGGTTCAGAACCGTGATTTTGAATATTCTGCCAAAGACGGTGCAAGAGATAAGAACTGGAACAGCACGTATGCGTGGAGTATACAGGGTACTGATGCGGAACTGTCTGTCAGTGAGGACAGTCCCATCCATGCTAACAATGCTCACTATGCAGTGTTAGAGGTACACCGCCCGGGTGCTGCCTTGGTGAATAACGGTTTTGACGGTATTGCCGTGAAAAAAGGTGAGAAGTATGACTTCTCTGTGTTTTCCAAAGTGCTGGATGATACGAAAGGTGGAAAAGTGCTTGTGAGACTGACTGCCAAAGATGGCAAGGAGATTGCGCAGGCTGCTATTCGGGTTTCATCTACAGAGTGGAAAAAACAAAAGGCTGTACTGACGGCAACGGCGGATGCTGCGGATGCCGTGTTGTCCGTTTGTCCGCAGATGGCTGGGAAGTATGCCTTGGATATGGTTTCTCTTTTCCCACAGAATACATTTAAAGGCAGGAAGAACGGGCTGCGCGCCGATTTGGCACAGACTTTGGCGGACCTTCATCCCCGTTTTGTCCGTTTCCCCGGCGGATGTGTGGCTCACGGAGATGGTGTGGACAATATTTATGATTGGAAAGGCTCTATAGGAGCGTTGGAGGAACGCAAGCCTCTGCGCAATTTGTGGGGGTATCATCAGACCCGCGGTCTGGGATATCATGAATATTTTTTGTTCTGCGAGGATATGGGGGCCGAACCTGTTCCTGTAGTGGCAGCCGGAGTGCCTTGTCAGAATTCGGGTACTTGCAGTCATCACTCGGTAGGCGAACTGGGTTGCGGCGGTCAGCAAGGCGGAATCCCGATGGAGGAAATGCCGCAGTACGTGCAGGATGTACTGGATTTGATAGAATATGCGAATGGAGATGCGAAGAAGACCGTGTGGGGAAAGAAGCGTGCGCAAGCCGGACATCCCAAACCTTTCAATCTGAAGTACATCGGTATTGGTAACGAGGATTTGATTACCGATATCTTTGAAGAACGTTTCACCATGATTTTCAATGCGGTGAAGGAGAAATATCCCGAAGTGACCGTTATCGGAACGGTAGGCCCGTTCTATGAGGGCAGTGATTATGAGGAAGGCTGGAAATTCGCCACTAAGATGGGTATTCCGATGGTGGATGAACATTATTATAACACCCCGGGATGGTTTATCAACAATCAGGATTTCTATGACCGTTATGACCGTAACAAGGCGAAAGTGTATTTGGGAGAGTATGCGGCTCATTTGCCGGGACGTCCCAACAATATAGAAACAGCTTTGGCCGAGGCCTTGTACCTGACTTCCGTGGAGCGTAATGCCGATGTGGTGACCATGACTTCTTACGCTCCGTTACTGGCTAAGGAGGGACATACCCAGTGGAATCCGGATTTGATTTATTTCAATAATACGGAGGTAAAACCCACCGTAGGTTACTATGCGCAGCAGATGTACGGACAAAATGCGGGCAGTGAATACATCGCTTCTTCCGTGACTTTGGATAATGCGCAAGATGCGGTGAAGAAACGGGTAGGTGTGTCGGTAGTTCGCGACGGAAAGACAGGAGATATGATCGTGAAACTGGTGAATCTGCTGCCGGTAGCGGTGAATGCGCAAGTGGAGCTCCCCTCTTTGGAAGGAATGAACACCACTGCCGTAAAGACGGTTCTGGCAGGCAAGCCGACCGACAAGCAGGCTCGTCCTGTAGCCGGTACAATGGAAGTAAGCGAGAAATTCGGATATGAATTGCCGGCTTATTCATTTACGGTAATCCGGATAAATAAGAATGAAAAATAATAATAGATAAATGAAGATGAAGAAATTACTGACTTTGTTGCTGGCGGTCCTGCTGCTGGCAGGATGTGCCGGCAATAAGCCCGGGACATTCGAAGCGGGTAAGAATACCTTTCTGCTGAATGGGAAACCGTTCGTGGTCAAAGCGGCAGAGGTGCATTATCCGCGTATTCCCCGTGAATACTGGGAACATCGTATTGAAATGTGTAAAGCATTGGGCATGAATACGCTTTGTCTGTATGTCTTTTGGAATTTGCATGAGGAAACTCCCGGTAAGTATGATTTTACAGGTAATAAAGATATTGCAGCTTTCTGTAAATTGGCTCAGAAGCATGGTATGTACGTCATTGTGCGTCCCGGTCCGTATGTATGTGCGGAATGGGAAATGGGTGGGCTGCCTTGGTGGCTGCTGAAGAACGACAGCGTGCAGCTTCGTACTCTCGATCCTTTCTATATGCAGCACGTGGGAGCCTTTATGCATGAAGTGGGCAAGCAGTTGCAGGATTTGCAGATTACCCGTGGTGGTAACATCATCATGGTGCAGGTGGAAAACGAATATGGTTCGTATGGCACGGACAAGCCCTATGTGTCTGCCATCCGTGATACGGTACGCGCCGCAGGCTTTACTGAAGTGCCTTTGTTCCAATGTGACTGGAGTTCTAATTTCCTGAATAATGGTTTGGATGATTTGCTTTGGACTATAAATTTTGGTACGGGAGCTGATATCGACAAGCAGTTTGCCAAACTGAAAGAAGTACGTCCCGACGCTCCGTTGATGTGCAGCGAGTTCTGGAGCGGATGGTTTGATCACTGGGGGCGCAAGCACGAAACCCGTGACGGACAAATCATGGTGGATGGCCTGAAAGAGATGATGGACAAAGGTATTTCTTTCAGTTTGTACATGACCCACGGAGGAACGACCTTTGGCTGGTGGGGCGGTGCCAATAATCCGGCTTACTCGGCTATGTGCAGCAGCTATGACTATGACGCTCCTATCAGCGAAGCAGGCTGGACCACCGACAAGTATTTTGCTTTACGTGATATGTTGAAGGACTACTTGGACGAAGGACAGACATTGCCTGAAGTTCCTGAAGCTTTACCGGTTATGGAAATCCCTGCCATTAAATTCACTCAAATAGCTCCGTTGGTTGACAATCTGCCCGAACCGAAGCAGACAGAGGAAATCCAGCCGATGGAGAAATTTGACCAAGGCTGGGGAAGTATCCTGTACCGTACCCATTTGCCGGAAGATGTGAAAGCGGGAACCGTTCTGAAAATCACCGAACAGCATGACTGGACACAGGTTTTTGCCGACGGGAAACTGTTGGGGCGTCTGGATCGCCGTGGTGGAGAACAGGAACTTACACTGCCTGCATTAAAAGCCGGTACACAGCTTGATTTATTGGTGGAAGCCATGGGGCGTGTGAACTTTGACAAGTCCATTCACGACCGCAAGGGAATTACCGAGAAAGTGGAACTGGTGAACGGTAAGAATGCCGAAACGTTGAAAGGCTGGACTGTTTATAATCTTCCCGTAGATTATGAATTTGTATCTTCCCGGAACTTTCAGGATATGAACTCGTCTGCCGCCTGTGGCATAGAGAAAAATGATGAAAGTGTTCCGGCCTACTATCGCGCTACTTTTACCTTGGATAAGGTGGCTGATACATTCCTGAACATGGAGTCTTGGGGAAAAGGTATGGTATGGGTGAACGGTCATGCCATGGGACGTTTCTGGGAAATCGGTCCTCAACAAACCCTGTTCATGCCGGGCTGCTGGCTGAAAAAAGGAGTGAATGAAATCATCGTTCTTGACTTGAAAGGCCCGAAAGAGGCAACCATCGTCGGATTGAACAAACCTATCCTGGATATGCTTCGTGTGGCTGTTCCTGAAACGCATCGTAAACAGGGGCAGACCATCAAACTGGAGAAGGAAACACCGGTATCTGCCGGTACTTTCAAACCAGGTAACGGTTGGCAAGAAGTGAAAGTTCCTGTTACGAAAGGACGTTACTTCTGTCTGGAAGGGCTGTCTTCTTTTGATAATACCAACATTGCCGCCATTGCGGAGTTTGATGTGCTGGATGAGAAAGGACAGAAAATCTCTCGTGAAAACTGGAAGATTGTTTATGCCGACAGCGAGGAAACCCGTAGCGGTAACCGCACAGCCGACAAGATTTATGACTTGCAAGAAAGTACTTTCTGGCAGACGGTGGATAATACGGCTTATCCTCATCAGGTGGTGATAGATCTCGGCAAAGAATATAACGTGACCGGTTTCCGTATTCTGCCACGTGCGGAACAGGGAGCTCCCGGCATGATTAAAGATTATAAGGTGTATGTAAAAGCAACCAGTTTCGATTATTGATATACTTTTCCCGTAGGGGTGGAAACACAGACTGCTGAAGAAGCTACCGAAAAGAATTAAAGACACAGATGTAATGAGGAAGCTTCAAAAGAAGGAAACCTGTGAGTGGAGCAATTATCGGATACTTTAGCAAATTTTAAAATTTGCTAGAGTATCCGGTTTCTTTTTTATAACTTTGTGGCAGTCTATGATTCTAACCGAAAGCACAATGAAATATATATTGACCTTTATACTATCTTTTCTCTCCTTCTTGGTGTGTTCTCAGAACATAACTATTACAGATATCCCTACCATTGACCAGCTGCCGGTAAATGCCATTCATCGCGTATTCAGAGACAGCGAAGGATATATGTGGTATGGCACGGTGAACGGATTATGTCGTGATGACGGTTATCATGTGAAAGTGTTTCGTTCGGACATTGAAACTCCGGGATTATTAGAGGATAATTTGGTGGAGTGTATCGCTGAGGATAAGAAGGGGAATATATGGTTCGGTACAGACAAAGGGGTGTATATTCTTGATAAATCGGACTACAGTGTACATCCTATGGACCGGGAGCGTTTGAAGAATATTCCGGTGATGTATCTATATGCTACCAGTGACGGCTATATGTGGCTGAGCTATCGTTCTATATTGGCCAAATATGACATCAACGGACAGTTGGTCAAAGAGTATCCCCTCCGGAATAAGTACGGAAGAACTACTATTTCCGGATTTTGTGAGAGCCGCAACCATGAGATTATTATTTCTGTGTGGAATGGCCGGGTATATCATTTGGACAAAGAAAAAGACGAGTTCGTTCCTTATCCTGATAAGATGAGAAGACAAAATCCTACGGTGATGGTTCAGGATAATGAACAGGACTACTTCTGGTTGGCAACCTGGGGGGATGGTGTGGTGCGTTTTGACCCTTCGGCTCCTGAAGATTCTATGTTTGTATATTCTGAAATACCGGTCAATGCTGCCGGTGAGGAGGATGGGGTCATCCTTAGTCTGGTACAGGATGATAAACTGGGGTATATCTGGTTAACCACCGGGCACGATTTCATGTCCTTACAAATACAACCGGATAAGACGTTAAAACAATTGAAATTCCAGACAGGGCTTCTGCCTGTTAATCATATGTTGGTAGAAGTCCTGAAAGGGAGGGGATGTCTATGGGTGTCGGCCTTTGACCGTCCTAGTTTCATTGTACATCTGATGGATAATATGACCAAGGATTATGCCTTGCCCGCTTTGGCGGACAGAGTAAACCGCAGTCCGGCTGTAATGGCTTTGTGTGATGACGGAGACGGTATGATGTGGATGATGCAAGAAAGAACCGGGTTGGTGTTATATGACTTGAAGCAGGATAAAGTGAAAATCTATTCGGATTTTCCCGAGCTTGTTTCGTTGTCTTTGGATAACGGACGAGAGATGACTCGAGCACGTATTAATAACGGTATTTGGGTGGCAAAAGATTTGAATAGATTGGTTTATGGTATGATCCGTAAGGGTATGGAGATGTATCTGGTGGATCTTATTGATTTGAACGGGCAGGTGGAATCGAACGCTACGGTGACCAAATTGTATGAAGACTCGCACGGAATCTTGTGGATAGGCTTGAACAAAGGACTTTGCAGTTATGATGTCCGTCAGAAAAGAATTAAACAGGTTTATCCCGATGTGGGGCATGTGATGGGAATCGTGGAGAATAAGGAAGGGTTGATATGGATTTGTACTCAAGACAACGGTTTGTTTCAGACAACGGCGGATGAAAAACTTCGTTCTTTCAAATTGGACAAGAATTTCTCTTGTCTGTCTATTGCTCCCGATTGGATTTTGTGGTTGGGAACTTGTGACGGAGGAGTCTATTCTTATGATCCTTCAGAGAATAAGTTGGTCAGTTATAATGAGGCTTGCGGTATGAACGGTAATCAGGTGAATCAAATAGTGGCTGATGCATATAATCATATTTGGATTGATACAAACCAGAAACTGATAGAATTTAATCCTCGTAACGGTTCGTTCCGCACCTATCTTACCACGGATGGTTCTATCTTGTTGCGTCGCTTTCTTCCCACTGCTGTTTGTCAAGCAAAAGATGGCAATATTTATTGGGGCGGCATTCCGGGTATTTGCATGGTTACTCCATCAAACGGGTTGGAAAGAAAGGCTAGTGCAGTGAAGACCAAGATAACTGATATAAAGTTGCAAGGAGAATCATTGATATTCGGAGATAGAAAGAGTAGCAATTCCATTAACCGGATAGAATTGCATCCCGATGATCAGAATTTGGAAATTAGTTTTTCTTCTCTTAACCACCGTTATGCTTCAAAAATACGCTATGCTTATCGGTTGATAGGAGTGGACAAAGCGTGGGTATATGTGGAAGGTGGAAAAAACTCGGCTTTTTATAATCATCTGAGTAAGGGCACTTATACTTTTCAGGTGAAAGCGACGGATGAAAATGGTCTTTGGAGTAAAGAGGTAACTGAACTGACTATCCGACGCCTTCCTGCTTTTTATGAAACTTGGTGGGCGTATTTGTTCTATGTATTGATAGTGATGGGTGTATCCGGTTATAGTCTGTATCTTTATCTGAAACGCGTGGACCGTAAGAATAATGAAATGTGGGCGGACAGCAAGGAGATGATTAAAATGCGTATTTATTTGGATAGTAAGGTGAATTTGCCTGAACCTGAGTTTGCACAACTGGACAAACTTCTATTGGAGAAAGCGGTAAAAGCCGTGGAAGATAACCTTACTGAGCCTGATTTTGATGTGACAGCTCTAGCTGATGCCATGAATATGTCCCGTTCTACTTTGACCCGTAAATTGAAAGCCATAACAGGCCGAACTCCATTGGATTTTATCCGGAACATCAAGATGAAGCATGCCAGACACATGTTGGAAGATAAAGACAAAAGTGTAACAGAGGTTGCCGCTACGTTGGGGTATTTTAATCGGAAGTATTTCACCACTTGCTTTAAGGAGGAATTTGGAATGACTCCCAGTGAGTTCCAGAAATCACAACACGAAGAATAAACATCTTCCTGTCCTTTAATTGTTGCAAATAGGGGGTACAAATGCGTCAAGTTATAGCTAGAGCTATTTGTATCCCCTGTTAGCATGGTTCTTCACCTGTATTTCTATTTCCTATTTCATTCTTTTGCCACAACCTTTTACGGGGAGAAAAACACATCTTCTTCATTCATTCCCGCAGTAAAGGTATGTATAACTTTAAATTTAATATAGAATGAAACATTTGTTTTTGTTGCTTACTCTGTTAAGCTTTTCATTAACGGCCTTAGCCCAGCAAAAAGTGACGGGTAAGGTGAAAGATTCTTCCGGCGAGCCTGTCATAGGAGCCAGTGTTGTTGTAAAAGGCAATAATACCATGGGAACCATTACCGATTTTGATGGAAACTTTATGTTGGATGTTCCGGCAAAGAGTGTGTTGGTTATTTCTTATATTGGCTATGTCACTCAGGAAGTCCCGACAGCAGGAAAGAATTCATTAGAGATTGTTTTAAAGGAGGATACCAAAACCTTGGATGAAGTGGTGGTGATTGGTTACGGTACACAGCGTAAAGGTGATGTGACCAGTTCTGTAGCTAGTGTGAAAGCCGACAACTTTGTAAAAGGAGCCGTGAAAGATGTGGGACAGCTGATTCAAGGAAAAGTAGCCGGTCTGGCCATTACCAATCCTAACGGTGACCCGACGGGAAGTACTCAGATACGTCTTCGTGGTACAAATACCATTGGTGGAGCTAATACAGCTCCTTTGGTATTGATTGACGGAATTCCGGGAGAACTCGGTACAGTGGCTCCCGAAGATGTGGAGAGCGTGGACGTGCTGAAGGATGGTTCTGCTGCCGCTATTTATGGTACGCGCGGTACGAATGGTGTGATTTTAATTACTACCAAACAGGCTAAAGGAGTGGATATTAACCAGGTGGAGTATAATGGCTACGTCAGTACTTCTCTTATAGCCAAAAAGTTGGATATGCTGAATGCAGATGAGTTCCGTACCCTTTATCCTGACCAGGACCATGGGGCTGATACGGATTGGATTGATGAGATTAGCCGTACACCGGTTAGCCATGTTCATAACTTGTCATTGATGGGTGGCAATTCAAAGACTAATTATATTGCCAACTTGAACTATGCCTCTCGTCAAGGGATCATGAAAAAATCGGATTTCGAAAGTTTTCAAGGACGTATTGAGGTAACCCACCGTATGTTTGATGATAAGTTGAAGTTGAAATTCGGTTTGTTTGGTAAGAAAAACCAGATGGAATCTACAACTAGTGGGGGTAGTTTCAGAGGTTGGGTATATGGCCAGGCAACTCGTAGAAACCCGACTGATCCGGTAAGAAATGAGGATGGTACATGGAATGAGAATGTGAGCAAATTCGAATACGAGAATCCGTTGGCTTTGTTGTATGAGGCTGAAGGAAATGTAAAAAAGACGCAGTTGCGTTACAATGGAAATATTGTTTATAATCCTATCAAAGATTTGACTCTTTCTGCCGTATTCTCTTATATTCGTGACAATATGAACCGTGGCTACGGTGAAACTTTGAACCATATTTCTGCTTTGCGTGATGGATTGGCTGGTTGGTCTTCGGTAGGTGCTTATACCAAGATGGAGAAGTTGATGGAACTTACTGCACAATATAACAAAGAAATCGGTGCGCATAAATTTAGTGTCTTGGGTGGTTATAGCTACAATGAAACAGACTTTGAAGAGCTTTGGATTGATAACTATGGTTTTCAGGATGATTATTTTGGCGGATGGCATAATATTGGCATTGGTTCTGCTTTGAAAGACGGTAAAGCGAATATCGGCTCAAAGAAAACTCCTACAAATTTGATCGGTTTTTTTGGGCGGGCTACCTATTCGTTCAAGAATCGTTATTTGTTGATGGGAGCTCTTCGTTATGAAGGAGCCAGCCAGTTATGGGGTACTGATAATGCATGGGGGCTTTTCCCATCTATATCTGTAGGATGGAGAATTACCGAAGAAGCATTTATGAAGAATCAGAAGATATTTGATGATTTGAAACTTCGTGTGGGATATGGTGTGACGGGTTCACAGCCTAAAGATCCTTTCCTGGGGGTGGCTATGTTGAAATACGGCTCGTATGCTTTTGTAAATGGGAATTGGGTACAGACCATTGTTCCGGCATCCAATCCGAATCCTGATTTGAAATGGGAGGAAAAGAAAGAAACCAATATTGGTTTGGACTTCGTTTCATGGGGTGGCCGTTTGTCCGGTTCTATTGATTATTATAACCGTGATGTGGATGGCTTGATATACGAATATGGAGTACCGACTCCTCCGAACTTGTATAATAAGACGATGGCCAATGGGGGTACAATGAGAAACCGTGGTGTGGAAGTGTTGGTAACTGTGGTTCCTGTTCAGAATAAAGATTTTGAATGGAGCACTACCGGAACATTCTCTTTGAACTCTAATAAGCTAATCAGTTTGTCTGGCAGCATCTTTAAGTCGGATTATGACTATTTTAATACGGGTACAGTGGAATACTCCGGTCAGGTAGCCGATTCTCACAGAGTACAGGTAGGTGAAAGCATCGGTAATTTTTATGGCTTTAAAGTAGTAGATGTGGACAGTGAAGGTCGTTGGATCTACGAAGACAGGAATGGTGAGTTGGTGAACTATAAAGATTTTACTCATGCTCCCGAAGATAAGCATGTTATTGGTAACGGTCTTCCTAAATGGTATGCGGGATGGAACAATACTTTTCGTTATAAAAACTTCGACTTGAATGTGACGATGCGTGGCGCGTTTGGTTTCCAGATAATCAATGGTGGACGTATGAATTATGAGAATGTAAAAAACAGCCGTTTTGAAAATCGTTTGAAGTCTGTGAATGACTTGGTATTTGGCAAGCATACGTTGAGTCCGGAAGTGGAACCGGAATTCAATAGCTATTATGTAGAAGATGGTGACTACTGGAAGATTGACAATATCACTTTGGGATATAGCTTCGGTCAGGTAGGTAAATATATAAAGTCACTCCGTATTTATGGTTCGGTATTGAATGCTTTGACTATAACCGTATATAAAGGTATTGATCCGGAAGTATCAACAGATGGTTTGACTCCGGGGTATGATACACGTGACAGATATCCGAGTGTGCGCTCATTTACTTTCGGCGTTAATGTGAAATTTTAATGAACTAAAAAGGAATTGAAGATGAAAACAAATATAAAATTATGGACAATGGGACTGATGACAGCCGCATTGTTGGGAAATACAGCTTGTACTGATTTACTGCATGAGAGCTATGGACAGGTAGTGTCTGAGGATTACGTACCGAAAACGGAGGAAGATGTCAGTTATCTGGTAAATGCCGCTTATATACCTTGGCGTGAAACGTTGCTGCAATGGAACGGAGTGGTTCGTGCACAGGAATTGTGTGCGGATCAAGATGTTCTTCCTGCCCGTGATGGTATTGGATGGGTAGACGGTTATATCTATAAAAGATGGCATCAGCATACTTGGACTACCGAGGATGACGGTGTGCTTCAAGGATGGGAACGTACGTACAATGGTGTGAATACCTGTAACCGTATTTTATCTCAGATAGAAGAAGGTGTGATCAGTGTGGATGGAGAAACGAAAGAAAAGTTGATTGCCGAATTGAAAGTACTGAGGGCTTCATATTATTATATTTTGATTGATTTGTATGGTAATGTGCCCATTGTGACAGATTTTAAAGATACTTCTTTGCCGCAACAGTCTACTCGTAAAGAGGTCTTTGACTTTATTGTGAAAGAAATAACGGAGAATATGGATTTGTTGTCCGAAACGCCGAGAGGTTATTATTATGGACGTTTCAATAAGTGGGCGGCTCATACATTGCTGGCCAAAATGTATTTGAATGCTGAAGTTTGGTCGGGTACTGCTCAATGGCAGAAATGTATTGACGAGTGTGATATCGTGATTAATTATGCCGAGAAGTCCGGAGAATATGCATTGGAGAATAATCAGAAGGATGTTTTTGTAACGCATAATGAGAATTCTAAAGAAATTATCTTTGCATTGCCGTTTGATGAAATTTATGTGACAGGATGGAATGATTTTGATTTTCATATGTACACTTTAGCACCTGAGAATCAAGATACTTACCAATTGACTGCACGTCCTTGGGGAGGCGTGTGCGCAGTGCCTCAGTTTATTAATTCTTTTGATGAGGATGATGCACGTTTAGAGGATAACTATATTCAAGGTCAGCAATATACCTATTCCGGTGAAATCTTGAAGCGTAGTATTGATGGAAAACCATTGATTTATACGGTAGATGTCCCCTCTATTGATCAGTCGGATGTGGATGATGGGTTCCGTTGGGGTAAATTTGAATATGCCACCGGTATAACCAACCGTTTGAGCAATGACTGGCCGTTGTTACGATATGCGGATGTATTGATGATGAAAGCGGAGTCATTGATGCGTTTGGGCAAATCGGGAGCAGGTGCTTTGGTGACTCAGGTACGTGAACGCGCCTTCAAGAATGAACCTGAAAAAGCGCAAGTTACAGACGCGGAACTGATGGGAGGAAGTGTATATGATTATGGTCGGAGAGATAGTTATAAGACAGAACATGATGGAGGAACGGATATTAAATATGGTCGTTTCCTTGATGAGCTTGGTTGGGAGTTTTGTCAGGAAGGACGCCGCCGTCAGGACATGATTCGTTTTGGCATCTTCACTACAAAAGCTTGGTTCTCTCATGATAAGAGTGATGAAACCAAAAATCTGTATCCTATTCCAAATAAAGTATTGTTGACCAATAGTAATCTGAAACAGAATCCGGGATATTCTAAATAGTATTTATTGGATGTTTTTTTAAGGATGAAAAGGTTGTTTTTTCTTTTCTACATTAAATTAGAAAGAATTATGAGTAAAAAGATTTCAATAAGTTTGTTGCTCCTCTGTCTGGGATTATTTTCCCAGGCACAGAGCTATCAGAAAATATCGCAAGGAGTTAAGACTACTGTACAAGGTATGGATGTTGAAGTGGCATTTTATTCTCCATCCATTGTCCGGGTTTATAAGACACCGGAGGGAAGTTCGTATGACAAGAAGAGCCTTGTAGTAATGAAAGAGCCTGAGGAGACCTTTGTGGAGTTTGCAATGAATAAAGAGTATATTCGTTTAAAGTCGGATGCATTACAGGTGGAGGTCAATTCATCTACAGGTGGAATCAATTTCTATGATGCAACCGGAAGGGTGTTGTTA
>OEIM01000215.1_pt1 | contig 22984 bp, 39 predicted proteins | sample 1538341 | NCBI WGS metagenome assembly OEIM01 (sample SAMN02324081, study PRJEB22366) | human gut metagenome | biome: human | place: Canada: Ontario | collected 2010-10 | reverse complement strand
AAAGTTGGTTGGTCTGATAAAGAGGAAAAACAGCAGAAAGACGATATTAGAAAGTTCATATATGAAAAGCAACTACAAAAGTTTAAAAGCAGAAGAAAAAGCTAGTAAACATTACGCTAGAGGTGTCAGAAAGCTATCTAAAGAGCTTGAGGAAATGAACGAAACAAAGTATAGGGCAGAGCCTAACGAGTGCTTATATGGCTTGATAAGCGAATTATGGAGCTATTGGGGTAAAGGTTGGATCCTGCCTATGCTTAAATATAATATTGAAATTACAAGACAAGGCGACGTCTTCATTGTAGAAAGAGGAATGTATAGATGAAACTAAGTGAGATTGAAGCGGTAGGAAGAACAAAGATTTTTACTGGTGAGTTTAGGCTTTATAAAGATATGTCCGAATTAAATGAATATATAGAAGAAGTTGATGTATACACAGCAGAGCAAATGCAAGAGTATACAAAAGAATGCGTTATAGCTGCTTTAAAAGAATATGTAGGTCCATACTCTGATAAGAAAGCCAATAGCATTATTTCAAGAGTTGTTAAATAGAAATAGAAATGGAACGAACAATGACTAAAGAGTTATTTATTATAGAAAGAGGAGAAAATGGAAACAATTAATATTAAATTTGATGAAAAACAGCTTGAGGAAGTTGTGGAAAAAGTTACTGAAGAACTGAAAAGTCAAGGTTGGAAAGAAGAGGTTGTCTATAAATGAGCGTATTTGAACAACTTAATGCAATTAATGTAAATAGTAAAGTCGAACAAAAAAAGACAGGTAAAACTTCTCTAAGTTATCTATCTTGGTCTTGGGCTTGGGCTGAATTTAAAAAAGTTTGTCCTACTGCTACTTACGAGATTAAAAAATTTGATGACGGTAAAGGGAAACTAGTTCCATATCTATATGATAATTCTTTAGGCATTATGGTATTTACTTCTGTTACAGTTGATGATATTACACATGAAATGTGGCTTCCTGTAATGGACGGAGCTAACAAGGCAATGAAGTTTGATTCTTATACTTATAAGACTAAGTTCGGAGAAAAAACTGTTGAACCAGCTTCAATGTTTGATGTAAATAAAACCATTATGCGTTGTTTAGTTAAAAATTTAGCTATGTTCGGACTTGGCCTATACATATATTCAGGCGAAGACCTTCCCGACTTGACAGAAGAACAGAAAGAACTGGAAGCTGAAAAGCAACGACTTCGTGAGATCCAGCCAAAACGAGCTGAAGAACTTGGATATCCTAACATGGAACTACTCAAAACAAAGACTAAAAAAGAAATCTTTGATATCATGACAACTTGGAAAGCAACAGAGGGAAAATAAAAAATGGCAATCATCACAGTAACAGCACAAGCGAATGAAAAAAATACACGTACAGTAAGTACAGCAAAAGGCGATAAGAAAATTATTTCAGTCCCATTATTTGAAAAAGAAAAGGGATCTAACGTAAAAGTTGCGTACGGTTCGGCTTTCTTGCCTGACTTCATTCAATTAGGCGACACAGTAACGGTCAGCGGTCGTGTACAAGCTAAAGAATCAGGCGAATACGTAAACTATAACTTTGTTTTCCCTACGGTTGAAAAAGTATTTATCACTAATGATAATAGTAGTCAATTACAAGCTAAACAAGACTTATTTGGTGGTTCTGAACCTATTGAAGTTAATTCGGAAGATTTACCTTTCTAGTAGAAAGTTGGTTACATGTACACAGCAGAAGAGAGAGAGCAAATTATCGACATCGTGGATAAAATGAGCTTATTAAGACAAGACTTTGACGGAGCTTTCGCTTGGATCAAGGAAAACGTATCAATGCCATTTGACTTTGACGGAGAACAGCAATTTATATCAGACTTGAATCAGTTAGTTAAAATTAACGCTTTAAAGTTTGGTAAAATATATGAGGGAGTATTAAATTGACAACATTAAGAGAGCTACACAAAAAACTTAAAATTAAACAAACGCTTGACAACTATGTACGCAACACAAATAAAAAATATAAACATAACTTTGTGGCTGATGAAATTCTTGGCGAGGGAATGGCTAAACTGATCGAGCTTAATACACAAGGCAAACTTGGACGACATGCACAGCAAATTGCTTATATTAACCATAATTTGAGCTTACAGCGACAAAAGGAACAACTGGAACAAGCTAACGAACGACTTGCTAAACGTGCTGAGAAAGCCCAAAAATTGCTTGATACGGAACTTCTGAAAGATAGCTACATCGAAACACTTGAAATGTTTAGTAAATTCAATTCAGCAAAACAATATACTATGTGGGACGACCTAGAAACTCCAACTAAAGTGATTGAGTTCATGGAAAAAAACGGTGTGAAGCAAGGTAAATGGCTACGTCCTGAAGGAGTTGACGCTTGGTTCAAAGAACGCATTATTTGGTTCAAGAATAAATTGAAATAACAATAACATCATAAAAAACTTTTAGGCTTGACGGCTTAGAGTTTTTTTGTTATACTTAATACATCGAGTTAAGGAAAGAGGAAAAAAATAATGAAAGTAGTAAGATATAAAGAAAAGTATTTAGTTAGTGATAAAGGAGATGTATATGAAGAAAACAAAAATTATATAAGAAAGAAAAAACAGTCAACCGATAAATACGGTTATAAAGTGACAGGTATAAACGGAAAAGTAGAAAAAGTCCATAGAATAGTAATGGAGGCTTTTGAGGGTAAGTCTGATTTAACTGTTGACCATTTAAATATGAACAAACAAGATAATAGACTTGAAAACCTTGAATATGTAACTGCTGGAGAAAATGCAAAACGAGCTTGCAGTATTAAAGTAAAATGGAATGGAAAGGAATTTAGAAGCTTCAGCGATTTAGCTAGATACGTTGGAGTTGCCAATTCAACAGTTTCAGGAAATTATAGTAAAGGTTATAAACTAAAAGGGCATATAATAGAGGTTGTAAAGTGAATTTAATGCAATGCGTAACCTGCGGGGCTTCAAGTTTTACTAATGGTAAATGTGATTATTGTAGAAACCGGTACGAAACGGAAACTATTTTTGAGGAGCAAAAAGAACAAGAAACAACTTATACAGAACTTAGGTTCCAAGATACGCCAGCAGGTAAAACACTATTAAAAATTATGATTTATACTTTAGTTTCTATCATTTGGTTTGCGGTAACTGTGCTTATTCCGCCATTATTTATAATAACAATTATTTTATTAGTGGTTTATTGTGCTTATTGCTTGATAATTAAAAGAAAATAGCTTATAATAGTATATAGAATAAAGGAGAAATAAATGAGTATTGAATCAGTAGTTGGTAAAATTATTATAATAGCATTAGTTGGAATTGTACTATATGCTTTTTTTACATTAGTTGACCTGATTAAAACGAAAGGAAGAAAATAGATGAGTAAATACTTTAACGACGAAAGGTATTGCCATTGCTTCGATGTACCAACGAGTAATGGCTTAGGAGTTTGCAAAGATTGTAGAGGATATACAAACATCTGTTATAGTTGTGGTCGCTGTTTACATTGCTGGTATACATCACAGGTTGAGCTATTTACCGAATATAATGAACCTAAGTTGCTGGTACTTATAGAAAACTGGAATAAATTTTACCAAAATAGAAAGACAAGGAACAGTTAATGTTTGACAAAGTAAAAGTAATTTGATAGAATAGAGTTATAAATAGAGGAGGACAAAATGAAAGATACAGTAAAAATTTTAATGATAGCTGCAGGTGTCGGCTTTACACTTATCGCTATCACTTGGATAGGTATAATCGCAACGTTGCTTATTACATGGATTGGGGGTAACATCTAATGAATTATGGTACAAATAAGCACTATGCCAATGAATACGGTATGGAACTTAACGAATACTTTAAACATCATTTTAGCTATGAAGAGCTTGCAGGCTGGTATACAATGCAGGTATTAAAGTATCTAGTGAGAGCTGGCAAGAAAGAGGGTGAAAGCTACGACAAAGACCGTAACAAGGCTTTAGACTATGCAGGAGAACTTGCTAACTTAAGAAACGAGAATGAGCTTACAGAATACACTGCTGACGACATTATGGGCTTTGCACAAGATATAGCTGATGATTTCAAACAATGGAAAGGCGAAAGAAATAACTTTAAATCAGAGTTCACGAAAGAAGAGATAAAAGCGATTGATGAAAGATACTTGGAATTTATTGAAGAGGTCTAAAGTTAATTCTTGACAAATATAAAGTAATTTGATAATATTGTTTTATAGAAAGGGGATTAAACAATGGCAATGCAAAAAGCTGTAAAGGTAGTAGCTTATAACCCTATGACGGAAGAAGAACTACACTTCAGCTGTAAGGCTCAATGTGCTAAGTATTTCGGACTTAAAGCTAATACAGTCATCAGGTGGCTTGATAATGGTAGACCTGTAATTGAACTGCTGGTAGACCTAGATAGAAACCAAGTAGAAATTGAAAAACAAAGCAAACTGAATGGCTTTGAATTATTTACAATTAAGGAGTGGTTGGATAATGGAAAATGAATGGACTTATTATATAGTCACATGGTACGAATTGAAAGACACTGGGACTATACAGTTTTGGAAAGAAAATAAAACTAAAGTTTATAGTTTAAGCGAAGCACACGAAATTAAAGAATCAAAAGAAATCATAACAGGGCATAAAGCAGAAATTAGAAAAATAACTGAAATCACGGAGATTATAGCATAATGACAAATGAAGAATTATATGAAAGAATAACTAGTGTGCTAAAAGAGCAAGGTATCGGAATTAGTCAATTTGAATCAAAAGTTAAAGCCGAAACAGGTAAATACCCTAACTTAAAAGCCACTAAATCACGTTTGAGTTTACCAAATACCGTAGCATTCCCTTATCTTACTGTGTTTTTCAATGATGATGAAATGCACGAAATTACACTTAAAAAGATTGATAGCGTAGGAGATAACGGAGAAGCGTTTGACTTATTAGATGAGATATTATCGAACTTAGAGCCAAGTAAAGAGTATCTATATAAACAACGGTTAAAGCGAAAAATGCAAAGGGAGGCAATGAGATAATATTACACAAGTACACAAGGAAGATTAATAGTTCAAAATATCCACGGTCAACAGCTAGAAAGATCGCTAATGACTTGAACAAGAATGACCCTTTTAATAATTATCTAGTGAGCCTTGAGCTTGGTTCTAAAAGGTATATTATTGAAAAATTTGAAATTAAAGGAATGAATAGATGAAGATATATAAAGAAAAATATATGGTCTCTAAAAATGGCGATATATACAAAATAACTAAAAATGGTTTAAAAATAAAAAGTAAATCAAATAGTAATGGATATGAAGCTACGTCTATTAACCATAAGCCTGAATATGTTCATTTAATTGTTGCAAAATGCTTTCTCGGAGAACCAAATGGAAGAGTTGTAGACCATTTAAATATGGATAAAAAAGATAATAGAGTGGAAAATTTAGAGTACGTTACACAGAAAGAAAATGTAAGAAGAGCGACTAAAAAAATAGGTTATAACAGTGGAGCGAAAGCTCAAGAAATTAAAGTGATATATGAAGGACGTGTTTTCGATAGTTATGCCAAGTTGGCTATTTATTTAGGTGTACATAAAACATGCGTAAGACATGCTATAAAATACGGTTATAAAATAAAAGGTAAGGAAGTGAAAAAATGGTAAGACGTTTTTTTATAGAAGAAGAAGACGGCAAAGAGATTAAGCGAAAACTTACAACTTTTGCTAATGATGATTTAACACAGCTTTCAGATGATGAGCTAGAAACATTATATTATGAATCATCTGCTCAATTTTTAGCTAAAGCAATGCACTTTATGAAGATTGAGAACGAACTATTTTCAAGAAAGAATGTAATTGTAAGTGATGAAATTCTAATAAATGCCGGCAATAATATTATTGAAGCTATTAATCAGGTAAGCAATTGAAGCGCAAAAAGGAGAGCAATTATCTTTATTTTAACAGACGACACAACTAGAAGTATCGTATTGATTCAAAAGGCTCATAAAAGGGCGGATAAGGGCTTTAATGATATTGTGGCACAATTATATGAACAAGAGTTTAAAACGCAAGAGAAAGCAAAATATGAGCATATAAGGCAAGCTAAGGAGAAAGCACTTGAAGAACAACGAATTAGTGAAGAAAATCAACGAAGAGTTGAAGCTGAAAAACAAGCCTAAGTTGACAGAATCGCAAGAGAACACGATGAGGAAACTGAACGATCTAATAATAGAGGAAGTCAACATGTTAGTGAAAAAGATGAAATGATACCGAACAAAGAAAGCCCCACAATTAAGTGAGGGCCTTTTTCGTATTATTTTTTAGCAATGATTGGTTTGTCGATTCCGTTAGCTTGCATGAAACGAATATCAATAGGCGAACCTTTCCAATCGAAGTTTTTAAGGTCTTTGCCAGTTGTTTCTTTATAAGTTTTACGAACAATTGCCAATTGGTCTGGGTGTGATAGAGCGATAACTTTTTCGCCATTAAAGTAGTAAGTTGTTTTATCGCCATTTGTATATGTAAATTTCATTAAATCGTCGTCCTCTAATTCTGTATTTGTTTGTGTATTGTTTACTGCGACTGTGCCACTAGTTTGTCCTGTAAGGCGCTTGTTTAGTTCTGTGATAAAGTATGAGCGACAACTCTCTACCGTGCCACCGTGAGCTTCTACTGAACGTCTAGGGCATGAAGTAGATGATAACTCCTGATGTAGCTTCACAGTATCACGATTAGGAGTTAGCCCCCATTGTTTCATGTACTTAGCTACATCATCTAGTACCGCTTGCTCATTTCTCAAGAACTGATTTAAATCGCCCTCTGATTGGCATACTTCCCAACTGGCATAATTTGCATTACCGTATGAGTTAGCACAATGCCATGCCATGTTAGAGAAGTCAGAAGCCTGCAATCTTCCGTCGTTTCCAATATAAACATGAGCAAAGCCATTTTCTGGGTTTTGCTTAGGTAGCCAATCATCATAGAAACTGGCGTTAGCACCATTTGACCCAGCATCATTGTGGATTACAACCCCGGTAGGATTATACCCACGAACGCCAGCATTAGTTATATTCATTCTTTTTTATCCTCCGTTTGTTCTTCTTCAACTTCTGGGATATTTACGCCATTCTTTTTAATAAGTTTAAGCAAACCAGCAAACATTGGGCTGATACTTGCAATTAAATAAATAAATTGCCCTACAAAGTACAATAAACCTACGTCAATCACAGTTTTGGCAATATCAGAAGTTGAGGGAGTTTGTGTAAAGAAGAAGACTGCATATAGAACCCACAGGGAGAATACAACCGTCAAATCAATTACAAGTCTATGTTTGAAAGGTGGGTTCATTGCTTCTCTATCTTTAACCCATGTTGCGAAAAGAATCGCTAAAATTAAGATAGTCATTAAAATCATTCTAGTTACCATTTTGTTTCGCTTTCTATTTTGTTATTTAATGAAGTAACTTCCGTTACCACGTGTTGCAATAGGTGTTTCATCAATATTTGCTCCCCACCAAGTAATACTACCATTTGGGTTTATATCAATATGGAAAGAAGTATCTCTTCCAGCAAAATGACCAACAAGACTTTGAACAGCAGCTGGACGAAATGGTCTATCTACCCATGTTCCAGACATATTCCAGCCTTTTCGTATATTTGACACACTACCAAAGAACCTAACAATTACTAAATCATTGTTCTTTTTAGTAAGTTGCAATTGCAAACCATTTCCAGCTTCAACTGTCAACGTTTGAACTGGAACATTGATTGATCCGCTAACTGTCATATCATTTGCAGAAATACTATCTAAAGTACTAGTCTGAACAATTGGCTTAGTGCTTGTTACACCAGTTCCTGAAGTCGTAACAATATCAAAACAAACTTTCAAAACGCCAGAACCGTTGTTTATATCAACACCGTTACTATTATTTGATGTTTCTGCTGATAAACTTACAGGGTTTGCTGTTCGTGTTAAGTCAATGTTTGCATGGATATAATTGACTGCATTACCTTTTAAGGCAACAGTTTCATTCAATAGTTCAAAATATCGACCACCAGCAATAATTGAAGTATTAGTATATTGCACGTTAAGGGCTGTATTTAATGGACTTGACCAGTCTTTTCGCCTGATTGTTCCGTAGTCCATTCCTGTCAACATCATGTATAGTTTTCCGTCATTATTAGAACCGACTGGGAACTCTGTACTATTTGGACTGAAAAACGTGAAGTTTTTAATTGTCATTTTTAACCTTTCTTGAAATTATTTTAGCTTTATCTAAAACTGGGTTATCAGTAATTGATAGCTCTAACAATCTAAATTTTCTACCGCCATAAGGATAACCACCAATTGATACAAATTGTCCTACTTCATACAAGAGCGTAGTTTCGATTCTAAGCGTGTTTTTACTATTATAGTATACTTTACCTTGCAATAGTTCTAAGTGGTCTTTACGAAGCTCTCTATGCCCTTTAAAGCTATCTATTCTATATTTGTCGCCATAAGTAGCAATATACTCATATAACATTCGGTTTGTCTCCACTTTCTACAAAAATAAGTCTATCATTGAACTCTGTTTTAACTCTATCTGCTATATATCCTGAATATAGCTTGCCCTCGTACCAAATATCTACTAAGTCATTAACATACAAAGGCAAAAGTTCATTTTGATTAAAGATTAACCTTGTGACGATTGTAGAGGGAGAAATTTCAACCTTAATAGTAGACAACTCAGGAGGGTTTCCGTGGTCATCTCTATCATAAAACAATGTTTTGGCTGTCCTTACATCTGGCAAGTCTGTTCCGTCTCCATGATAAGTGCTATAATCAATGACATCTCCGTTATTTTTTGCTATGTACATTTTAGGAGGGTCTGTGTAGTCATCTGTTGCTTTATTTTTAACGAACACAACAGCAAAATTATAAGCTGAACGTTCTACTATTGTTTCCGTGTCCATTGTCACGTTTTGTTTAATATCTACTCTTGTCGTTATTCTATTTCTATTCCAGTTTCTTGAAGCAAAGTTAATAAATAACAAGTTTCTAGGGTCTGTTTCAGACGAAGCGTGTTGAATAGTCGTAGTTGGTTGAAATTGAACCTTTGAAAATATCCTTTTAGCTACATCAGTAGCTGATGAAGTTTCTGCTTTTCGGTTAATTGTAGCCTTACCAGCGAAAATACTTGAATTGAAAAAGTAGCCATAACTCATTAAATTATTTTTATTAGGGTCAATTAAATAATCAATGATACCAAAGTTTGTCGTTTTAGTTATTGCGTTCGGAACATCTAGGCTTTCAATCATTGCCCAAAAATAGTTCTTTAATGTAGCTTTATTACTTTCGTCTACATCTGTCACAAGGTAAACCATATCTAAGTTCAGCTTTTTCTTTTTACCTAGGGCCTCCTCAATTGGAACAACTTCAGGAAAAAGTATTTGAACAATATCGCCAACTTCTACCGAAACGGTCAATGTAGCTGATGAAGTGTAAAGATAGCCTGTTTCCCACAGTTCATAATTAATAACTTGACATCTTGCCTTTGGTATTGGAAGGCCTCTTTTTTCTTTTTTACCATTAGGCATGCTGAAATCAGATATATTGTAATAGTTAGGGTTAAAGTTATCATAAACGTTAGCTTCTAACATTAAACGAAGTCCGCCTTTCTCTTGATTTTAAACTCTGCCTTACTTAAATTAATTAGCTCCATTTGACCTTTTTCAATTATACGAGTTCTGTATCGCTCAAAGTCCATTACAGGGAATAAGTTTAGTGCAGTTGTACCCTTCCAGCCTTGATAAGTTTCGTCATTTACATCTGTATTAATTAAAATATAATCTTGTACCTGTTCCGTCTTAAACACAATTGCAGTATATTCGTTTCCAATATCGTCTAAAAATCTAACTCCAGCAGGTGTTTTAGGAAGTTGCGGATATAATATCCCCATAAAACTAAATATTTCTTCTTTTATATCCCAACGGCCTAAACGGTCTATGTCACTTTCCCCATAATAAGTGTAAGAAGTTCCTTTGATATACTTATAGTTTCCTGGTGCGGTTCCTCCATAAATTTTAGACTTACCAGAAAGAACTTTACCATTTTTAATCATGTCAAAAGTTAAATTTTCGTAAGTATACCACTTTGTAATTATATCGAAAGTTATCTTTTCGCTGAAAGTTCCGTTCTTACCGTAACCCTCTGTCTTTGTGACATCTGCTAAAGCTAAATCAGCATACACCTGAAAAATCTCTGTTTGGTATTCAAGTGTAACGAACTTTTGGTTAAGAATATCGTTTACGAAGTCTTTCATTAATTGATAGTTTTCTTCTAAACTTTCGCCAAACGTTTCTAGTTTAAATTCTATTTGAGGTTGAGTAATTGAGCGTTTTCCCATTACTCCGATACCGTTACTTTGCCAAATATTATTAGTTGATTGTAACCCTAAATTAGAGGGCTGATAAAATCTAACTTTTCCATTTGTAACGTCCCAAACTTTGTCGTCTGTTCCGTCTAAGTTGGTATGTATTTTATACTGTCTTACCATTAAGCCCTCCCTAGTTCAAATTCTCGTCTGATTGCACGCGCTAAGTTAGAAACATCTTGACCAGCACCGCCTTGCACGTTAAATGTGTTATATGTTCTATTGTCGCTTGATACACTGTTAGTGCTTAAACCGTAACCGCTAGAAGATAAATTAACATCTGTTAAACCTACTACCATTGAACCTTTGAATAGTCCGCCTAGTTTTCCAGCGATACCATTAATAGCTCCTGATATATTGTTAATCGTATTTGTTACACCACCTAGAACGCTGTCTATTGTATCCTTAATTCCTCCAAATATTCCACTAAAGAAATCACCAAGACCATTAAATACTCCTGTTATTGCATTATAAGCATTAGAAGCGAACCCACCAAAAGCGCTGAACACTCCACTAACTGCATTTCTAGCACCATTGAACACTCCACTAAAGAAGCTACCGACTCCGCTAAATACACCTGAAATTGCCCCCCATGCGTTAGAAGCAAAGCCACCGAGAGCGCTGAACACTCCACTAACAACGCCACGAACAGAATTAAATATGCCACTAAAGAAGCCTGAAACTGCACTCCATATTGATGAAACTACTCCCCAAGCGCTACTAGCAAAACTACCAATTGCACTAAAAGCACTTGATACGACTCCTTTTACAGCATTAAATATTCCACCAAAGAAGCCAGCTACTGCATTCCATACGCCAACCAGTACATTCCAAGCTGAACCAGCAAAACTACCAATAGCGCTGAATACTGTTGAAACTATTGAACTAACTGCATTAAATATTACACCAAAGAAACCTGATATGCCGCTCCATGCTCCGATAACTAATTGGTAAGCACCGCGAATAATAGCCAATATAAGTTGGAATGCTAAATTAATTACTGATCCAACTAACCCAAATATAGATTCAAAAAAACTAATTAAAGGCTGGAAAGTTGTGACGAACCAATTATAAGCACCTGTCACTAAAGAAGAGATAGTTGTAAATACAGTTGTAACAACATTTACTATTCCGTCCCATAGCCCTGTGAAGAACCCTGTAACTCCTGCCCATGCTGTTTGAATACCAGTAACAACAGTTGTCCATAAAGTAGTAAAGAATGTTGTTATTCCGTTCCAAATATTTTGAATGCCTTGTACAATTCCGCTGAACCAATCAACTAAACCTTGCCAAATTCCTTTTGCTCCGTCAACTACTCCATTCCATATATCAGCGAACCATTGACCAATACCGCTAAAGAATGAAACTATTCCATCCCATGCACTCTTCAAGAAGTCCACAAAACTAGCCCAAGCCTTTTTACCTGTTTCGGTTTGAGTGAAGAAATAAACTAAACCAGCAATAACCGCTGCAATTGCGGCTGCAATCAATACATAAGGATTAACAGCAGCAACAATATTAAAAGCCTTCATTACGCCTGTTCCTGATTTAATTGCTATCACTAACTTTTTGAAAGCACCGATAGCCGTGACTATTCCAGAACCGATTTTAAAAGCTATAAACCCTGCCGATAAAGCAACTAAAGATGCTTTTATAACATCCATTGCTCCTTTACTTTCACTAATCTTTTTAACGAAATCAGCTATTTTGGCAGTAGCTTTTTGCAAAGACTCCGCTAAGCCCCAAAGTACTTCCATTGTAGAGCCGATTGCGTCCGCGCTACTTTTAGGAGCTTTTTCTAAAGGAAGAAATGACTTAACAACATTCAGTATTATGCTTCCTACTGAACCGAGAATTGATTTTACGTTTTCCCAAACTCTACCAAACTCTGTTAACGTTCCTGATACTTTTAATTCTTCCCATAATGTCGTTATCCACTTAACAATTTTTTCAATAGATTTACCAGCACCTTTTCCCCACTTATCCATGTTATCAATTACAGCATTTATAACAGGTGTCAAAGCCTCAAGCGTAGGAAGCAAGGCTTGCGATAAGTCTTCATTAAAACCAGACCAAGTGTCCCTTATGGTTTTTGTAGCACCGCCTGAACCGTCTGCTGCTTTTTGCATAGCCTTGTCAAGCATATCCATTGAAACAGCGCCGTCTGTAACCGCATCGTTAAATGAACTATATTGCTGTAATTGTGGGTTCATTTGCATAACAGTATCTTTTAATGAAGCACTAAGAGCCGTGTTATTATCTGTCAACTGACTGATGTTTTCAGCAGTAACTTTTCCAGAAGCCGACATCTGACCATAAGCCTGTGCGACACCTTTAAGGTTTTCTCCAGTACCACCAAACGCTTGGTTAGCTTTTACTAATGCTTCTGTTTTTCCAACTGCTGCTTTAGCACTATCTCCTAAACCAACGAACGTTGTTGAAAGTTTCAAAGTATCTTCACTATTTGCATTTGTATCTCTGGCGAGCTTCTGCATAGATTTGCTTACATAATCAAACTCTTGCCCATTGCCTTTGAACTTCATTGTATTTTTCAAGGCAATCATAGCTGTTTGAGTATCCATTGCATCAGATATCCAGCCTCTTAAGCCATTGCCAACAGCACTAATAGCACTTGAACCAATCTGTCTAAATACACCTACAGCAATTTCTCTAAGACCGCTAAAGCGTGACTTCATGCCCTCAATTCCGCTATTAACACCTTTAGTGTCCATTTTAGCGTCAATGTTCCAAGAGCCTGAACTAATAGCGCCCTCGACTTGCTTAATTTCGCTCTCTAGCCTATTAGCTTGTGTTTCTGCTGTGCCTAAATCTCTAGTAAGTTGTAGCCATTTCTTTTGACCTGCTGACGTCCCTTTGTCAACCGTAGAAAGTTCTTCTTTTAATTTTGTTGCTTTGTCACGTGATAAGCCCAACTGCGTTTGTAAGTTCTTTTGCAATTGCGCCATTTTCCCGGTATTTGTGGGGTCAAGTTTTAGAGCTTCACGTAAGTTTTTAGCTTCTCCTCTAAGCCCTGACATTGCGGTATTAACGCCTTTAAGTGAGTTCTCGAATTTCGTTGTATTACCGTATATCTCGACCTCAAATGTTGCATTACTTGCCATTACATACCCTTTCTTTTACGCCTTTTCTCTTTTTCTTTTTCCTCTTTCTTTTTCTCTGCAATAAGTTCGATTATTTTATAAACAAGTTCTAGTTCCATTTCCATGAACTGTGTTATATCAATTTCATTATTGCCTAAAACAGTCAAAAGTTCTAAAGTTTTATTTTCCCTTACAGTATCTTTCTTTTTCTTAATCAATGAACTAGAAGAAAAGAAGACTGTATCGTCTTCCGTTTCCTCTTTTTCTTTAATAAAAACAGTTTTACAGAAGATATTTATTAACTCGTTAGTTGTAGGAAGCTCTGTTTTATCATCTAAGGCGTTTTGCATTCCTCCGTTACAATCTACCCAAAGTATCAATAACTTGTCTGTAAAGCTCTCCATTTTCTCTGTAAAGTCATCAGGAATATATCCAGCGACAAAAGAATTTTGTAAGTCTGCAAAGTCTTTTAAATCTGTAATAAAGTCTGAACCAGTTAGTTCTAAATATCTAATTGCATGTTTTAAAATCATTTACAGCCCTTTCAGCTCATTAAATTTCTTTCTGCCATAATTCAACAAGTTCTTTAAGACCTTTACCGCCAGTATCGAACTCAAAGCTAGAACGGAATTCCGAAAAGTCGCTTTTGGCTTTTACAATATTATCTTGAAAAAGAGCTAAGTATAGACCATATTGAACAAATTCCATTACATCTGTAATTTCTCCGTCTTCTTTTTTAAGTTCTGTATCCATTGCCTTTTGTTGTTGGAAAAGGTCTTTCCCTGTAATCATTTTAAATTTACGTGCTGTACTCAATTGTTTTGCCATTTTATTTTATATTCCTTTACTTATTCTACTATTTTTTTCCAGCTATATCTTGCTGGGTCTGCGCTTTGTTTGCTGGAATCATTGTCAGTATATGTTCCGATATAGCTTGGATAATCGCTTGGTGTCACTTCGCTAAATGAAGGCATCCAAGGAGTAGCGATTGAGTCGTGTTCCCATTTATGTCCTGCATTCCATATATCCCCTACACTGCCAGAGTTAATCTCATATCTAATAGATATTTCGTCTCCGGCTTTAAGAGAAACTGTAAAAGTATCTCTCGTCCAATCAATACTTGAATCTAAATCTATTGTTCCTTTACCGTCTAATCCATTAGTGTTTACCCAACGTCTAACAATTTTCCCACTACCTGAACTTTTAAAATATGATGAAAATGTGTACGTTCCGTCAGCTGGTGCTGTAAAAACTTTATAAATCCCCTTACCGGTGCCATGTCTTTTTTTAACAGTTAAGCCTTTATATGTTCCGTCGTTTGACAAATGTTCTGCATTATACCAATATCCACTAAAATCTCTTGTTCCGTCTAATAAATTCAAGTTAGGGTAAACGGTCGTGAAATCTTTTCCGTCTGCACTATATGCAAACGCTACGTGGTGAGCCCCGTCGGGCACATCAGGGTTTGTCGGTTACAGCGACACCTACCGAAACATCTGGATAACCTTCAGCGGAGAATGTAACGATATAAACGCCAGGAGCAAGTTCGTTGTTTGTTGCAACATTTCCTTTTACATCTTTAATTACTGCGGATACTTTTACATCGCGACCTTTAGAATCTTTCAAAGTAGCTGGTAAAACAATTGTTCCGTCATTATGCCCTTTAGTTCTCGTTTGAACATTTGCAATAACTGGAGCAACTAACGTAACAGCTCCAGCAAGTTCCGTATCAGGTTGCATGATGAACAAGCCGGCTTCCATTTTCTTAGCAAAGTCTTTTGCTTGTTCTCCCCAAATTTCGTACTCAATAGCAGGGACTTTTTTATTTCCATTCAAATAAATATCTGAATCAGTTGCTTGTACTGCCAAAGTCCATTGAATAGGGTCTACACCGTCTACTGAATCTGTTTCTGATTCTTTTGTAGCTTCTGCTGTTGGTCTCAAATTTGGATAAACGACCACTCGCCAACCGTCAACAAATTCTCCTGTAACTTTATCACGCTTACGACCTTTAAGAAGGTACTGAACGCATTTAGTTTTCCAGTTACCCGTAGGAGACCAACCCAAGCCATTTGATGTACGTTGTTGCCCTAGCATATCCTCTTTAAGCGCTTGGTCTGTTTGAATGAATACCATTTCGCCTTGAAGTAAGGTAGCACCTTTTTTCACTCCATGGTCTGGTACATCATCAGCTGGATAGCTATTAGTTTCCGCTTGGTCTTCCATTGAACCAACTGATACTAAACCAGTTACAATTTTAACATTAGTGAACTCTGGTTTTCCACTACTTCCCTTAGCCATATCAGCTACGATAAGAGCTTCATTCCCCCAGAAAATCTCACGTGAATTATAATCTAATTTCATTTTTTCTCTTTTCTATAATTTCATTGAATTAGCATAATTAGCGCCTTTTTTCAATGTTGTTTTAACATCTTGCATACCTTTTTTCTCAACTAAGAAGTACATACCATGATAACCACTAGTGTAATTAGCCCTAGTCCCTGCATTAACTACCACTTTATCGCCTTTTTTAACTTGCTTTAAGTTTCCTGATAATTGCCCAGTATTTTGATATCTAGCATAAGTATAGGTGTGACCGTGACTTCTAATTAATCTAGTTCTTCTACTTGCAGTATTTGCCTTAGCCTTAAACTCTGCTTCAAACCAATCGCCCATGCGCTCCGTGACTTTAGTTTGCATTTCTTTAGCTATGCTTGATGTATTAAGTAAATTCATTGCCATGCTTGACCACCTGCACCACAAGGTAAATAAACAGTTCCAGTATAATTGTACAAGTGGCTATTCTCTGACCAGTTTGTCATATTCCAACCGTTTTGTAAAACATCTCCGACTAGTCCAACAAGTTCATCGTCAACATCTTTAACAGATAAAACAACTTGATAATAGTAGCCCATAACAAAGCTCGTATTATCCATTTTAAGCACCTTTGAATCACTAAGTGATAAATATACCGTCTTGTCTTTTATCGTGTCCTTAACGCCTAAAATAACGTCATTTAAAGGCATTGTAAGTAAATTGTTGTACCAATCTATATAAGAATCGAATTCATTCATATCCCGTTACTCACGACTCCTTCTAAAATCATTTTGTTATTTTTAGGGTTTCTTTCCCATGTTGTCCGCTTGAAAGTTTCGCCTTTTTCGTCCAAGAAATAGTTGAAAATCAAGTCTTCCATTTCTCCGATTCCGTTAAGCTCGTATCTTACGTTTTTACCTAGCCCAATCATAGAAAACTCATCAAGCCTTGTCTGACTAATTCTCTGTTTAACTGCTGGTAAAACGATAGGCTTTATAACATTAGCTTCTGCACCGTTCTTCTTCTTAACAGTCGTTTCTACCTGTAATGTAACTTGTGAGAATATCATTAAATACCTCCATAATACATTAACTCTTGCAAAGAAGCCAGACGTTTCATTTCAGCATTTCGCCATTGTTCAGCCGGTTCATCAACAATATTAAGCCGACAATAAGAAGCAATAAAGTCTTTAACTAATACGCTTGTTTCGTCAGCTTTAATACCATTTTTTTCTAGCAACTTAATAGCTATTGAACGGAATAAGATGAGTTTACTATCATAAGCTGTTACTAAAATCGGAATACCACAATAGACTTTAATATAATCTATCATTTACTTCCTCCATTTTATTCTTATGAGACTGTAATTACTGCACCAGCGTTATAAGTTTCAACATGACCGCTTGTTAGTGTTTCTACCAAAATCATGTTGCTGTTAGTTTTCCATTCAAAGGCATCAACTTTTGTAAGGTCTTGCATGTCAATGTGATATTTTTGGTCTACCAATACAGTAGGTTTGAGTGCTTTTGAACCTGTATAGACAATGATTTCATCAACTCCAACTTCAGAAGCAATTTCAGTATCATCATTTTTAATGCGAACGTTAGCATTTGCAGTTGCTTGACGTAACTCATCTAACAAGGCTTTACGGTCTTCTGTTTTAACAATCAAATAACGACGTCCAGCAGTAGGGCGAACAAAGTCAACCGCTTCTTCAATAGCGTCAGCAAATGGAGTTTTGCCAGCTGATTTGGCTTTTGTAGTAATTTTTTTGATTTTTTTGACGTCTGCTTCTTTTTCAATTGATTTAAAACCGTTTGTTCCGTCACCCTCAACAAGCGCAAGGTCAACAATTTTATTAACAATAGCTTGTGTAAGTTCCGCTACAATCAAGTTGTAAAGTTCAGAATATGACATTTGAAGTCGTTTAACACGTTCAGCAAGTGATTGCAATTTATAAACCATTACAGGTTCAAGAGTATCAATAGTGAGTGTGGCTGCCTGCTCTGTTTTTGTTTGTCCGTCTTTGTGGACTTGGGCTTCATTAGCTGAATCAAATGAGCGTGATACAAGCAAAGCACCAACATTTGTAACGTGGAATACTTTGAATACTGGGTTAGTATTTAGCAAAGCTGTGTTAATTGATTCAACTAATTTGCGTGGAAGTTGGAAAGTTGTGTCTGTGATAGTTACACCATTTTCAGCAAGTTTTGCGCTCCAAGCGTTTTTAATTTCTGATTTTCCAGAGTTCTTTTTCAATACATCAAAAAATTCTGTTACAGCGTTTTGTGATTCAATAAAGTTTGTCATTTTATCTTTTCCTTTTGGTTTTTCTTCCTGTGCGTTAAGTTCATTCTCAATTTTGATAATTTCAATTGAATTTTCTGAAAGTGTTTTTTCTAATTCTTGTACTTTTGGCAAGTCTTCAATTGCGTTTTTTACTTCAAAGCCACTAATTTGAGATTTTAAAGATACGTTATTTTCTTTAAGTTCTGCCAAGCGGTTCTGTTTTTCGATTAAATCAGGTTTATTCATATTTCTTTTTGATATCCTCAATTTCTTTCAAAGCGTTACGGCTTTCAATAATTTTGTTGCGTTCTTCTGTGAGTTCTTCGCCTAAGGCATTTTGAATAAATTTTGCGTTAGGGTCTGCTGGTACTGAAACAAGAGAAATCTCTTTAAACTGTGCTTTATTTACGACTAGGGCATCATTTTCATTAAACTCATAATCTGTAATGTAATAGGCGATTGATAGTGAATCAAACGCGCCATTTTCAACAGCCTTATTAATGTTTGGTGCATTGTCATAAAGCGTAAAGTCAGTAAGGTATTTATTAGAAGCCAAATCATAATAGACTTTTGCGTCCCCAATTACTTCACTAGATCCAGCACCATGTTCATACAGCAATGGATATCGTTCTCTAGCAAACTCGATACAGTTAGGTGTCAAGATAATACCATTAAGGTTTTCTACGCCAACTTCTGAACCAATGCCTTGGAACGACTTAGAACCGTCCTCGTTTTCGGTTACTTTAATTTCAGCACTATTGGTTATTAGTTTCATCTGTGCTTGTTACGTCCTTTCTACTGCCTTGTAAATCACTTAGATTTTTAACAGCAACTGCATTAAGGTTAGCTATGTAAATATCTCCACCCTCGATTGGTTGCTCGCCCATTTTAACAAGAAGTTGATTCTGTGTAAAAATAGGACCGTTAATATTTTCATGATACAAGTCAATTAATTCTTTCAAAGTTGCAAACTTGAATAGCTGGTTATCTACGATTATGCGTTCATAATATAAATTATCCTTAACTACTCGTCTGCGGTTTGTTGAAATCAGTTTATAAGTCAGTTCCTTTTCAAGTTGAATCAGTAAAGGAATGATAGTAGAGTTGTAAAAATAAATTTGTTGTTCTTGCGTAGCAGTACCAAGCAAAATATTTTCATTCATAAAGTAACCTGTCAAAAGTTCCGATTTAATAAGGTCAATTTCATCTTTGTTTAAAACGGAGTAATCTTTTTTAAGTTCTACAATTTCCGTCTTGTTATCAACTGGTGTCAAACCGTTGTAACTCGAACCCTCTTGCATGTTCTTTATTGTTGCTAGTGCTTTTTCTCGATACTCCTGTGTATTATCAATATCAAGAAAGGCATTAATTTTCAACAAGCCACGCAATTTACCTTGTTCCAGCTTAGTTTGAATACTAGCTAGAGCATTATCTAAAATACTTGTATCCTCATTGATATAAAAAGGACTGATAAGCCTTACTAATTCTTCAGGTTTATATTCTTTTTTATCGTTAGCAAATAGTAGGTCTAATAGATCTCCTGTTTCACTATCAAATATAGGGTACAGGTCAACATAGCGCGTGCATAGCAACTTTTTAATTACTTTCTGCCAAAACTCCATGCTATTGTGTTCGCCCTTAGAACTCCAGTTTAGAACCTCATCTAAGTCAGATCCTGCCATACTAATCAAAGTATCAGATCCAACATCAGACTTTTTATATTTAACATGATTAAATTCTACTTTTGTTATTTCATTAGCGATTTTATTATGAATGTTAGTCACAAAGGCACTTGTATATTCTACCGCTTCGTTTTGCCACGCTGTGACTCTTTGAGTATCATTATTTAGTTTTCCACGTGAAAATGTTACCACTTTTCCGAATAAGTTCAATTTTTCCCCTTTCTACCATAAACTTACGCCTTTCCCTCGTTTATACTCGCCTGTTTTCTTGTTATGGCAAGACTTACAAAGGAGTTGTAGGTTATCAGGGTTCAGCGCTATTTTCCAATCATCAAGATTTTCCCAAGTTAGTTCTATAATATGGTCTACTTCGTATTTTTTAGCACCGAATGCGCCACATCTTACGCAAGTCATCTTATCACGTTGTCTTACATAATCACGGACAGCCAACCATTCTTTTTTATTATACCAACCACTTTCTCGAACTGTATCAACGTTATACTTCATCTGACACCGCCATTTCTAATGCCATTGTCAAAGCCACAGTAGGGTCAATTTTATCTTTTTCAAGTTTTTTAGTATACATGTAATCCCCACTTTGTCCGATTTTAACAGCAGTATTATTTAAAGCCCATTGCATAACTTTTTGGTTATGGATAAGTTTATTTTCGACTAGCTTAGATTTTAACAGCTTGATATAATCATTCATTGAGAAACCTTGTCGAATTGCTCTTTGGTTATCTCCGTCTTTATCAAAGAAGTAACGCTCAATCAGCCCTTTTAAAATTTCATAGCGAGCTGGGTCGTATCCGATTTTTCTAAGTCTGCACCCTGTTTTGGTTCTAAAGTCATTAATATACGGTATTAAGTCGTTTACATTGATGTATTCCGTATCAAGTAAGATTAGTTCGCCTCTGTCAACAAATTCAGTCCATAGTTCTTGCTGTTCTGTGTCTAGTTGCTCATATTGCGACCGTACAGAGAAAGTAAGTGTATGACTGTAAGTTTTACCCTCTAACTCACAAACGAACGATACAGCGGTTAAATCGCCAATTAAGGATAAGTCAATTCCGACATAAGTTCTATTTTTATTAAATACAGATAAATTAAAGTCTGTTAGTTTAGTGTCTTGCGGAGTGAAGTAGTAAGCTGTATCCTGCATAGGTAAGCCCATATTAAACGCTAAAAACTTATTTTGTAACGCTGGGTCTCCTTGCGCAAGCTCATACTCCTCAATAACTCCTGACCACTTAGGGACACTGCCAATAAGAGGTAAAGCCATAGTCCAATTCTTCTTATCTTTGACCTGCTCATGATTTTCTAGCATATAAAGTAAACCGAACGACCTATCATTGTAAAATTCTTCTTCTGATTTGAAGCGTTCAACAAGTTTATCATATAGTCCATCTCGTTTAAGTCCGCCAGAAGTGATGTAAATACTTTGCCAGTTATCTTGTTTTTGACGTGAACCTTTATTGACTGATTCTGTTATATCTTCTCCATAAGTATGGACTTCATCAAAAATATTAAGTGAACTGTTACCACCTTGCGCCCTCAAAGTATCATTTGTTTGCTTTTTGAAAGTGGTTTTAAAAGAAGTAAATTCTAGCCCTTGTTTTGTACTCTTGAAAATCTTGTTTTCATTGTACACTCTCAATGTATCGCTTGCTTCCGTTTGATTCCGAACTTGGTCAAATACGTGTCTAGCCTGTGTATTATCGTATGCAATAACTAAGCTCTCTCCACCATATTGTCCGCCTAAAATCATCCAGTTAAGCACTCTTGTAGCCATTAAACTAGACTTGCCAGACCCACGACCCAAATTAAGAAAAATTTCATTGACTAGGTTGACTTGTACACCTTTTTCATCAATCATATCATAGCCAAGCATTAACTCGTACCAATATTTTTGTGTAGGGTGTAGCTTGATTTTCATCAAATTACCAGTAGTAAGGTAAAAATTATCCTCTATCCACTCGATAGCTTGAGTAACTCTATCATAACGATAAATATATTTCTCATGAATTCTGATTTGCTTTTTAATAGTTTTACGCATATATTTATTTAGCTCTATGCCATGTTCTTTATTATAAGCCAACATTTGATTCATGTAATACATTTTATCCCTCGAATTCTACATTCAATATACCTTTTTTTATTCTATTCTTAACAGTAGTTCTACTTAGCCCCATTTTTCGAGCCAATTCATTTATGCTATTAAATTTCAGCCCTTTATAAACAAGTTTTTTACAACCATATATTTCTCCATTAAAATTATCTTTTAAATGGGCAGTTCCAACACGTTCAAACATTCTTCGTGTATTTTCAGCTTGCGTTACATACTCAAGATTAGACAAATTATTGTTTTCTTTATTACCGTCTATATGGTCAACAGTTAAATCACTTTTACCATTGAATGCTTCCATTATAAATCTATGTAGCCAAGTATTTTTATTACAAATATAAATTTTACAATAACCATTCTTTTGTAAAGTCGGCTTCATCATTTTATTTTTAGAAAGACTGTAAACATTACCGTCTTCATAAACTATATATTTATCTTTATAAGTCACACTTCTCATTCAAACCCCTCTGGTGCTTTAATTTCTGGTGTTTTATAATTACTTAGTTTATAGTCATCAAGTTCTTCGATTTTTGCTTTAAGGTCATGAGCGCTTGATTCTTCTTGTTGTAATCTCCGCCATTCAGTAGGGTTATAAAGTTCAGGGTTTCCGGCCTTAGCAACCATCATTGCTACTAAGCTATCTTTGTCCAGCTCTTTTTCTTTAACCTTTACTTTTTCAACGTTTCCATCAGCGTCGTAGATTGTTTCTGTTTCTTTTAGCGTTCTGACCGTCAGTTTGCTCGCTAAGGCACTTTCAGCTAGTTCTAATAGATTTCCCCTAGCAATGCTTTTAGCTTCGTCATACGCCTTTATATTGTCATCTCGCCACTTTCTAAAAGTTTTAGCCGAACAATGCAAACTGGTGTAGATTTCTCTGTCATTACAGCCTGATTCAATTTTATCAATGATTTGACTAAATAGCGGTTCTTCATACATCTTAGGTAAAATTGTGGGTCTGCCACCGTTTTGTGTTTGCATATTGTCCTTTCTTTTAAATGTGATTATATCGTTTAAAGCCTATATTCTCGTTTCTAAGAACAGCAATAACT
>OEIM01000205.1_pt1 | contig 23390 bp, 12 predicted proteins | sample 1538341 | NCBI WGS metagenome assembly OEIM01 (sample SAMN02324081, study PRJEB22366) | human gut metagenome | biome: human | place: Canada: Ontario | collected 2010-10 | reverse complement strand
TGCCGTAGGCGATATAATCGGAAAAGACGCGTATATACGCGACGTTGCGACAAGTGAAAAATATCGAGGCAGAGGCTTTGCCGCGGACTGTGTTATTTCTCTTTCGAGAGAGCTTAAAAAGAGTGCCGATTGCATATTTTTAATGTGTAAGCCGGACAATGCAAAGCTGTATGAAAAATGCGGCTTCATAAAAAAAGAATACATAATAAGAAAGACTTGAAATGAAAGATTTTTTTGAATTTACAAAAAGAACCGAGGAGGCGTCAAAAAAGGCGCTGACTCTCGCCGAAAAGAAGTTTTCGGAAATAGACGAAATAACCGAATACAACCAGCGCAAGGTGCTCGCGGCGTTTATAAATAATCGTGTCGACGAGACGGATTTCAACTCCACCACCGGCTACGGCTACAATGATAAGGGCAGAGAAAAGCTTGATAAGCTCACCGCCGAGATTTTCGGAGCGGAGGACGGCTTAATAAGAGCCACCACCTTAACCTGCGGAACCCACACAATAGCGACCGCACTTTACGGCGTACTGAGGCCCGGCGATATAATGCTCAGCGTAACGGGAGTCCCCTACGACACCATACATTCCGTTATCGGTATTGACAAAAGCAGTAAGGGTCACGGCTCACTCGCCGACTTCGGCGTGAAATTCGAATATATCGAGCTTACCGAAAATGACGAGATAGATTACGACGCAATAGAAAAAAGAGTCGGCTGCGGAGACATTAAGATGGTTTATATCCAGCGCTCGCGCGGGTATTCGCTGCGTCATTCGATTTCGGTTGACGAAATAGAGAAAATCGCGACTCTTACACACCGTGTAAGCCCCGATACGGTTGTTATGACAGACAACTGCTACGGCGAATTTACGGAGAAAAAAGAGCCGTGCGACGTCGGAGCGGATTTGGCGGCAGGCTCGCTTATCAAAAATCCGGGCGGCGCAATAGCTCCCTGCGGCGGCTATATAGTAGGCAGGCATGACCTTGTTGAGGATTGCGCATACAGAATGACCACTCCAGGACTTGGCAGAGAGGTCGGCGCAACACTCGGAACAACGCGCAGTCTTTATATGGGTCTTTTTTCTTCGCCGCACGTAACCGGCGAGGCACTCAAGACCGCGATATTTGCGGCGGCGCTTTTCGATTTGCTCGGCTTTAAGGTGACTCCGCGTCCCGATGAGACGAGACACGATATTATAGAGGCGATTTGCCTTGAGAATGCCGACAGACTGATAGCCTTTTGTCAGGGAATGCAGAAGGGCGCGCCGGTGGATTCATACGTTTCACCCGTGCCGTGGGATATGCCGGGCTACGACAGCCAGGTTATAATGTCCGCAGGGGCGTTCACGTCCGGCTCGTCCATAGAGCTGTCGTCGGACGCACCGCTTCGAGAGCCGTATGCGGTTTGGATGCAGGGCGGAATTAACTTTCACAGCGGAAAGCTCGGCGTTATGCTGGCGGCAGATGAGATAATTAAAAGAGGTCTTTTGGAATAATTTACGGAATAACTTACGGAAAGGTTGATTTTATGGAACTCAGACATCTTAAAAGCGGAACCGACGTCAGAGGCACGGCGGTAAATCCCGACGATCCGAAAAAAATCGATTTGACCGATGAGGCGGTAAAGAGAATTTCCGCAGCGTTTGTCGTATTTCTCGCCGAAAAGCTCGGTAAGAAAGAGGAAGAGCTCGTGATTTCGGTCGGGCATGATTCGAGAATTTCGGCGGAGCGGATAAAATCCGACGTAATCGATGCGCTGTCTTTCTTCGGCCTTGAAATCAAGGACTGTGCGCTCGCATCAACCCCGGCTATGTTTATGACAACTAAAATGCTCGGCTGCGACGGAGCTGTTCAGATAACCGCGAGTCACCATCCGTGGGACAGAAACGGGCTTAAATTCTTTACTCCCGACGGAGGACTTTCCGGTGATGAAATAAAGAGTATCCTCGAATATGCCGAGGAGCACGAAAGCGGCAGCTGCCCCGAAAGGTTAAATTTGCAGGAGGTCGATTTTATGTCGGTCTACTGCGAGCACCTTTGCAATATGATAAGAAAGGGTGTTAAGTCAGACGATTACGAAAGACCGTTAAAGGGACTGAAAATCGTTGTTGACGCAGGTAACGGAGTAGGCGGATTTTACGCCGAAAAGGTACTCTCCCCCCTCGGAGCGGACACAACCGGCAGCCGCTATTTGGAGCCGGACGGTATGTTCCCGAATCATATCCCGAATCCCGAAAACGAGACGGCGATGAACTCCGTGCGAGAGGCAACTCTCGGCGCGAAAGCCGACCTCGGCGTAATATTTGACACGGACGTTGACCGCGGCGGTTGCGTAAGCTCCGACGGCAGAGAGATAAACAGAAACGCTCTCGTCGCCCTGGCGGCGGTCATTGCGCTCGAAAGCAATCCGGGCGGCACCGTTGTCACCGATTCCGTAACGTCTGCGGGGCTTACCGAGTTTATAGAAAAAACGCTGGGCGGACATCATCTGCGCTTTAAGCGCGGCTATAAGAACGTCATTGACGAGGCGATAAGGCTTGAGGAAAACGGTATAAACGCTCCGCTTGCCATAGAGACTTCGGGTCACGCGGCGTTCAGGGAGAATTATTATCTTGACGACGGCGCATATCTCATAACGAAAATAATTATAAAGGCCGCCGATATGAAAAAGCAGGGTAAAAAGCTTTACGACCTCATATCAGAGCTTAAATATCCGGCGGAGGAAAAGGAAATCCGCCTTAAAATAACCGAGGAGGACTTCAGAGCCGTCGGCGACAGGCTTTTAAATGAGCTCGCAGATTTTGCCGCAAAGCGCGAGGACTGGCAAATTGCACCCGACAGCCACGAGGGAATCAAAATAATTTTCCCCAAAACCGAGAGCTTCTTTATTTTAAGGCAGAGCGTCCACGACCCGGTAATACCGATAAATTTCGAGAGTGCCCAAAACGGCGGAGTGAAGAAAGCCGCAAGCTCGCTCTATGAATTTATAAAAGATTTCGACGGAGTGGACATTTCTCCGCTCAAACAGATTTTATAACCGCGTTAAATATGTACGGAGGTGCTTGTTTACGGTATACGATACTATATGTGAAATTTTGAGCGAGCAGCTTGAAATACCGCTCGACGAAATAACCGCCGAGTCAAAGTTGCGCGACGATTTATCGGCAGACAGCCTTGACCTTATCGACCTCGCTATGACTTTGGAGGACGAATTCAGAAAAGAGGTGCCGGACGAGGCGCTTGAAAAGATGAAAACGGTGGGAGACGTAGTAGCATTCATAGAGGAAGAGTAAGCGGTATATTTTCGGGGTATAGGGAAAAAGCTAGGAGCGGATTAACCGAACCTTTGTTTATACAAAGTTTTGTCTTTTGTTTTTTTGCGTTCCGGACATTTTTACCCTCTTTTTTCGGGGGATAGGAAAAATGCTCGGAGCGGATTAACCGAACCTTAAGCGGCGCGGCTGCGGCGGTTAAGGCTTGCCCGAAGGCGTACGAATGTACTCCGAGGGTGAGGTTGATTCGGAGCAAAGGGTAAGCTCTGCCAAATAAAAACAACTGTTTATACAAAGATTTGTTTCGATTTGTCTTTTATTTTTTTGCGTTCCGGACATTTTTAACATCCCCAGTTGACATTCCGAGGCAAAGAATTTATAATCTGTTTATGTATAAAACGGAGGATTTCAAATGGATAAAAAAATAATCGCAGTTATCTGTGCTTCCTTAATCGTAATATCGGTGGTTTTTGCCTCGTGCGGAAAAAAGAAGCCGACTATAAACGCCAAGGACGCCACATATGAGGTCGTTACCGACGAAGAGGGCAATACTGTTCTCAATGAGAACGGCGAGATTGAAATATATGTCACCGACGAGGACGGCAAAAAGGTCACGGACGAAAACGGCGAAATTAAAACGGGCGCCGTTCCGTTCCCCAATCAGATAACCGACGGCGTATTTCACGAGACAAAGTATTTTAAAATGGTTTATCCCAACGGCTGGACCGTGGGCAATTCAGGTATAGCCACCTCAAAGAAATACAAGGGGCTCGACGCGCAGATTATGTATTCCGGCGCGGCGACTGATGACAGCGCAGCGGAAAAAGAGGCAAATAACACCGTTTCGCAGTGGAATCAGATTTTGTCGCAGGCAGGCGACGCGGTAACGGGCGTAACCGTTGAGCAGCGTACCGTGACTCTCGAAAAATGCGGAGCCACCGCATACGTAGTCGAGGTCAAAAAGGCAGACGACAAAAACCCGAAAACATATTCCGCATATCAGCTCACTATGGATTTTGTCTGCAACGGCGGGCTTTACCACGTGCAGTGTTTTACCGAGGACGGCAACACCTTTGACGGCAGTCTTGATTTGGCGGCAATGTACGGCGCAAATCTAACAATAAAATAAGAGTTCAAATAAAGAACATTGCATTTGCAAAGCGGTTCACGGGGTATTTGCCTCGGGAGCCGCTTTTTGCCTCCCTTGTAAAGGGAGGTGGGCCTCTAAGGCAAGCAATTCAAATAGAATGAGCGTGACCTTTAATCCCTCAGTCCGCTCGTGGACTCGCGTCCAGCTCCCTTTACAAGGGAGCCTGAACAATCCCTCAGTCTACTCCCTTCGTTCGTAGCCAGCTCCCTTTTCAAGGGAGCCTGAATAAATCCCTCAGTCTACTCACTTCGTTCGCAGACAGCTCCCTTTACAAGGGAGCCTAATTTAATCCCTCAGTCTACTCACTTCGTTCGTAGCCAGCTCCCTTTTCAAGGGAGCCTTTTTTGTCGCTCCGCGACATTTCCCCACGGTGTGGGGAATCACCCTATTTGAGGGAGCCTAAAAGCCCTCTGTTTTTACCCGAAAATACCGTAAAAATGTTCAAAACCGTGTTCAATACTTGTCAAAAAGTTCAAAACTCGAAAACGTTAACAATTTGTTCATAATTTTACAACAACATTGCCAATTTTGTTTGCCACTTTTGCCCAAAAATAACAATTCTATTTGTTCAATACAGAAAATCAACAAATTTGTGTGAACAATTTATTGACTTTTTTCGTTTAAAACCCTATACTTTAACTAACCATAGGAATGGTGTAATAGGGCGAAGTGCCCCCTTTTTTAAGGGAGCGCTGCCGCACGGCTGATTTACCGTGCAGTTTCCATCCCGTTTTGATACACATCCTACGGTAATATGCTCGGGTGTGTATTATCAGTTTTCCACCGATTCATTTTTACGGAAGTGGAAACGGTGGAAACCGACCGAGTTAACGTGCCGAAATCGGTTTGCTTTCTTGTAAATCAAAGAGCGGTCAGAAGTACAGCGGATTTTGTGCGAGGAATTGTTGCGGGGAGTGCCGCCCGCAGAAAAAATCGGGCACGCATACATGGTTTTAATGTAAATCTTTTTAGGAGGAAAAAACACGTGTGAAAAAATCTACCAAATTGTTAAGTGTCATCTTGGCAGTTGTCATGATTTTCTCAACTATGTCCGTAATGGCGTTTGCCGCAAAGACGGATTATCAGACCTCTGATAACCTTACCGCTCTTGGCGCATACAGCCCGGACGGCGCGGTAACAAGACTCTCTACCGAAGAGAGAATGTCAATCGTATTTGACTTCCTCGATGTTACCCTTGCCGCCGCGAACATAAACATGGGCGAAGTTATTAATACTGCAGGTTTGCGCCTTGTTATCGACCTTCGCTCGGTTGATGCTCTTTGCGGAACCATCGACAGCGCACAGGCTCTTCTTAACAACGGAGCTGTTAAGCTTCTCAGCGGCTTGCTCGGTATAGTTAAAAATGCTAACCTTAAAAACTGGAAGTCGGGCATGACAAGAGAAAAGAACGCTCAGCTTGACATAGTCAACGGTATTGCAACCATTCTTAACGACAACGCAGGTCTTGTTAAAAAGGTTATCAACGACGGCAAACTCGACGTCGGCATTATCGGCAACTTTGTTGATATTTCCGCCGTTAATAAGTACCTCTCGGATCTTCCGGGTATGTTAAAAGGCCTCGTTTATCCGATGTTCGCAAGAGTTGACGATGACATGACGCTCATCAACACTTATTCAACAACAACCGAAAATCCCGACACTCTTGTCAAGAATGTCCTCATCAACGCTATGTCTAAGCCGCAGAGCTATACTTCTTATAAAGAAGACGCTTCCGGCAACTGCATAAGCAATCACATTGCTCTTCCGACAAGCGCTGAAGCAGGTCTTCGCGATTATTATGTTAAGGGTTCAGACTCTAAGGGCGCTTACATCGAGGTATTTGAATATGATACCGACAAGAAGATGTATGTAGCTCAGGAAGAGAAGTATTATAAGACCGAAGAAACCGATATGGAAGGCAACGGCACAGGCGTTTATGTTTACGCTAACGCTGCCGGCGAAAACGTAAAATATTACGTTAAGGACAGCTACTTCCTTCCCTCACTTGCCACAAGCGGTAAGGTTTCCGAAATCTTCAACCTTGACAGCAATACTCTTGTTTCGGCTCTCTATCAGATAGCTCCCTATGTATTTAAGGATCTTGCTCCCGTTGTTCTCAACGGCTCCGTTAAGATGCTTCTTGCACAGTGGTTCGGCGCTGAAAAGACCGAGCTCTTCGGCGGCAAGGCTTCAGAGGCCACCGCTGTTCTCGCTAAGCTTCCGTCAGATGTAAAGGCATTCTATTCTAAGGCTGCCGGCACATACAACTGGGAGTGGTCGGACTTCACAATAGGCTCCGACGGCAACGGCTATTATCGCCTTGTCAGCAAAGACGGTCTCACAGAGACCTGGCTCAAGTTTGATATGTCCACCGCTAATTCGTTCGCTAAGCTCATTAACTGGAACTACACCATCTCCGGTGATTTCGTTGACGAGTTTATGCCCACAGCTGCAAACGACGGCTCCGTTACTGCTTCGGCAGCGGGTTATACCACCGTTCTTGCGGCGCTCAACGATTTTGTCGGCAAGGCAATCGACACAATTCTTTCGGATACTGCAAAGGCTGCAATCAATTGGACAAAGGGCGATAATACAAAGCTCATTCCCAATCTTCGCAAGGCTCTTCAGTATGTAGCAGCTTATAACCCCGAGTATCTCTTCGGTACCGGCTATGAGACTGTTTATGCAGGCTATTATGACACAGTTGTAGATAAGTCCGCTTCCGATCAGGATGTTGTTACCGCTCTCGGCGCAATCGGCGTTAAGGCTCTTATGCCTCAGATAATTCTCCCGTCGGCTGCCGAGCTCAAGGGACAGAACGTAACCGTTCTTCTCGCTTGCGTAATTCGTGAGCTTGCAACTCAGTTCGTTCCGACTTACAACTATGACGCACTTATTTATACCGATTACAACTCGAAGACCCTCGTAAAGGGTAAGAACAGCGGCTATTGGCTCGATGTTATCTTTACCATGGGCACCGACATCGGTATGAAGTATCTCTCCAAGCTTGCCGACCTCGGCTCCGATGATGGCGGCTACCAATTTAAAGCCTCCAAGACTTATAAGCTTGCAGACTTCGAAAAGAACACACGCGCTTGGGAAGGCACCATTGACTGGATAATCGACTGGGCTCTCACCTCTGACAACGAGTGGTGCTGGAAGTTCCAGAAGCTCATCAACACCGATGGTCTTGACCTCGACCTTGCTACCACACAGGATCCGTGGGTTAAGCTCGACAAGATTATCCGCGACGTTCTTCCTGTTGAGAAGATAGTCAACGAAACCGCTGCTGACGGTAAGACCTTCCTTGAGACTGTTCTCAGAGAAGACATTATCGACAGACTTCTCAACCTTGACGTAAGCAAGCTCCTCGGTACAAACAGCGTTACGGGCATATTCAATATTCCTGCTAACAGCACTCTCAGAACCGAGGCTATGTATCCCGCAGTATTCAGAATCGTAAGAGAACTCCTTAACAAGGTTCTCGGCAAGGTATGCAACAACACCGCTCTTATCGCCGATTCTTACAATTCACTTAACGCTATTCTTCAGAAGAGCGCTATTGCAGACCTCGCAGAGAAATTGATTTTAGGTATTGCCTATGCCGTTAAATCAGGCGGTCTTCTTGACGTAGCTCTTCCGTTCGTAAACTTCTTCCTCGGCTGGACTACTAACGCTCAGTCCTATGCTGAGCCTAAGCTTACAATAGATAAGGGTACACTTAACTATGTACAGCTTACAAACGGCCAGATGAATACTACTCTTAAGGTAACAAACGCATCTGCAGGTATGCTCTTAAAGCACGGCGATACATATGATCATCCTTATATGCTCACTCTTAAGTCTGTTACCGTTAACGGCACCGAAATGCTCACCGACGCCGACAAGGAACCACTTTCACCGTATGAGAGCAAAGATGTTACTCTTAACGCGGCAGTTCCCACAGACAGCCTTGTAAAGGTAACCGCTGTTTACAGCTTCTCCTTCAAGGACGGTACTGCTTACGACGGCGACATTACTTCCACTACCTTTGAGTATGCAACCAACGATACAGCCGAGACTGTCGGCTCCCCTTGGTCTAAGGAAGACAGCAAGAAGTCTGGAACCTATACTCTTGTTCATATGAAAGGTGAAACCACCACAGATTACCTTGTAACAAATGCATCGGCTCTTGCTTCTGCTATTTCAAACATTGCCGTAACCTGGACTAACATGAGAGATACGAATTGTAAATTCACAGCGGGTTCGGTATCCGGTCTTGACGCAAATTACTTTGAGTCATCGGGTCAGGCAGAGGGCCTTGTAAATACGACCTTTATTAAGATGGAGGAAAATAAGTCCGATAATATTGTTACCGTTAACCCGATCAGACTTAAATCCGATGTTGACGCAGAGACGGTTCCCTCGGGTGCTACATATGCTCTCGGTAACAACTCCATAACTGTTTACGGTGAGTATAAGCCCCCGCTGGTCAGCTTGAAGAAAGGCTCACTTTCCATGTCTGCCCCTCTCGGCACTCTCTATTACTACAATGCAATGCCGATTAAATCTCTTGTAGACAGCGAGTTCAAGGCTAACCGTGATTCTTCTAAGTATCCGGCAGAGGCTTGGAAGACTTACTGGACAGCTCTTACCGCTGCCGCTAAGCTTGCTTACGGCCCGTTCAAGAAGGCTAACCTCGGCAATTACAGTGATGCTAATCTCACTGCAGCCATAACCGCTCTTGAAACCGCCGCTAAGGCTCTTGATACAGCAAACAACGAGAGCACAACACCTTCAAGCGGTTCAGCAACCGTTACACCGGCTCCCATTGAGGCTGCTCTTAAGGCTGCCGGCGACATCAACTATCAGAACTTCGACCTCTATGCTTATTGGGCTTACGAAAAGGCAATGAAAGCCGGCAACGCTATCATTGACGCTTACAAGGGCCCCGTAGCTCCCGAAAAGTACATTGACGGCAGCTCACTTTCAGAGGCTGAAATTACTGCTATTGCCAACAAGGCAAACGCTACATATAAGAGTGCTATTGTAGCTTCCATGAAGGCTCCTTCAACCGAAGCTCAGAACGCTTATATGGATGCCGTAAAGGCTTACAAGGCTCCCAGTTATTCGGAGCTTGAAATCCTTAACAGCGCTAAGAACATTGCTTGGTATGCAAGCTTCCTGAAGGGCGCTGCGGTTACAACTCAGAAGCAGTTCCTTGATAAGGAAATCAAAGCCGCTAAGGCTCAGGGCTACAAAGAGGCTGATTACACAGCAGGCTCTTATGCAAGATACACCAAGGCTCTTGCAGCTGCCGAGGCATTAAATGCCAACGCAAATGCTCTTCAGTCCGAGGTATTCGATGTTAAGTATGAGCTTGAAATCGCTCAGCGCGCTCTTATGCCGAAATCGGCTTCTGCTCTCGAGGCAGGTGCTTACACCGAGCTTGAGGCAGTTATAGCTCAGGCTAAGTCAATATTCACTGAAAACAGTGCATATACATTTGACGCATCAAAGGCTGACGGCCTTTCAAAGACCGAAGCTTATGCTAAGCTCGTTTCCGTACTCGGCTATGAGTACACCGATGAGAAGGGCAACACAGCAAACCTTTACAGCGGCTCCGCTGAAAACTATGCTGCAAATGACCGCTTCTATTCAAACGTTGTAGCAGCTCAGATTGACGCTGTTATCACAAACCTCAAGAATGCTATGGCTCCGTTCGTATGCAAGTACGTAGCAGTTCCCACCACAGCGGGTTCAAGTGAGGGCGTTTCCGTAACAGAGTCCGCTTCTCTCATCACCGGCGTAACACCCGGCTCGCTCGCTACTGCCGACGACGTACTCGCAAGAGTAACGGCTAAGGATTCTTCGGCTACAACTCTTAATGTTGCCGCTAACGCTGCAGGCCTCTATGGTACAGGCGCTACCGCAACACTCAGCCTTAAGTCGAGCGGTGCTCCGGTTGCTATCTACACAGTCGTTATCTACGGCGATGTAAACGGCGACGGTGTTGTTGACGGATTCGATGCTTCCTCCATGGACCTCGCAATCAACAACAAAGCTGCTCTCACAGGCGCTTATAAGACTGCAGGCGGCCTTGCTACCGGTAAGGTTGACCTCGCTAACTACGGCCTTGTAGTTGACGCTGCTTACGGCGGAGCTGCAATCGCTCAGAAGTAATTTCCTTTAAGATTACTTAAGTTAAAACCCGGTGGGGGAGTTATCTCCCCCACAAGGGTGTATGTAATGGGATATTCTTAAAAAGATTAGAGCATATACTTTAAAAGTGCGGCGGAATAGTTTTGTGAAAAAACGGTACAAAGCTTGTAAGCCCGCGAGGAAATAACTTTATTTGTGATAGCGTAAGGGATATTTTCTTTCGGTGTGCCATTTTTATTCACAAATTATTGACATTGTGCTCTCAAAAGTGTATATTTAATATTGATTAAGAATAGAAGGAGGCAAAAAATGACCAAGGCAAAAAAGGCTATTAGCCTTATTGTATCTGTAGTTATGCTCCTTGGCGTGCTTGCAGTCGGCGTTTTCGCAAATGATAATACCGGTGTCGCAGAAAACGGCACTATCGCTTTATCGTTTGACAAGGCGTCATATAGCGCAGGCGATACGGTCAAGGTTACCGTAAAATTAACCACAGATTATTATGCTGCAACGGTTTCTGTTCCTGTTCAGTATGACAGCAGTGCTGTTAAGTTTGTAAGCGGCACAACCGCTTCAACGCTGTTCGGTGCAGGCGATGCAACAAAGACGGTCGTAAATGATGCTGCTGCGGGCGGCAAGACTTATGTCTATGTCGGCGTATTACCGCAGGCTGCCGGCGGAGCTGTTGCTCAGAAGGCAAACGGCGTCGTACTTTCGACCCTCACCTTTACCGCTTCTAAGGCCATTTCCGATACTGCGGCCGCTTTCGGTGTGCTTAACGATCAGAAATCAATGACCAATCTCGGCGGTAAACTCTATGTAGGTTCTTACAAGACCTCTGATGTAACCTCTACGGTTTATACCACAGGTCAGAAACTTACTTTCCCGGTAATGAAGGCTGCAGCTGCAGCTGATCCGGAACTTATCCTTACCGAAGAAGGCAACGGTGCGGTTATCAGAAAAGACCTTTGCACTGGCTCGGGCGACTATGCCGGCTGTGTATTCGGTATAGATACCCTTAATGGCGAAAACATTAAGGATTATGTTACCACAAAAGCAGGTTCTATTGAAGTAGTTGCCAACGATCAAGGTAATATGACTACCGGAGCTACCATCCTTCTTAAAGATGACAGCGGCAAAGTAGTTGCAACCTATGTATTCATTTACTTCGGCGATGTAAACGGCGACGGTTTGGTTGACGGAACAGATGCTGGTAAAATTGAAGCACATGATGCTTGGATTCTTATGATTGATGAAGGTACAGCTGCATTTTATGCATCAGACGTAAATGGTGATGGAAATGTAGACGGCACAGACGCCGGTAGAATTGAAGCACACGATGCTTGGCTTCTCGAACTCTCATCACAAGCTGAAATGGCAGCAACTTTTAATTCAGCTTGGTAATTTTTACACATAATACAAATAGGAGATTAATTTATGCTTAAGATGAAAAAGATTTTAAGTGTTGCTCTTGTTGTTGTAATGCTTTTTAGCGTGTTTGCACTTAATGCTTTCGCACTTGAAGATGGTAAAGAATTTGGTTTCATTTTGAAATCAGATAAGACCGAGAATGAAATTATACCCGGTGCGAAAGTAACGGTAACTCTTTATTTCGAGATGGCTGATTATACGCAGTACATGAGCGACATGAAGATATGCCTTCTTTATGACAAAAATGTTTACACACCTGATCTTAGCTCAAGACAGTTTGTAGGCGATTTGGCAAAATATGCAAAAGATGGCACGAAACCGAATATCAACGCAAATTATGCAAAGGCGGTTATGGCTCAATCTTCAATGAGCAATAGCGAAAAAGCTTTGTACAATAGCGGAGTAATGCAGCAGATTCTTGCCGATGCGGGTAAGAAACAAGTAGCGCAGTATGGATTTGAAGTTACTGAAGATGCAAATGGCGTTTCGGTTGCTCAGATGACAATGGTATTCAATGTTACAGGTGATGAAGCAGCTCTTGCTACCGGTAATAAGAATATTAAACTCTGTGATGCTGTTAAACAGCAGACAGTTAAGAAAAAGACTACCGATAATGACCCGCCAGCGTTGCTTACTGCAATTGATACTTCAAGAGCTAACATCATGGCTAACATGCCGTCAGCTCCGTCTTATGCTGTAGCTAAGTATAAGACTCAGGTTAAGTTCACAGGCGATAAGACAACTGCTCCGGATGATCTCTTCCAGTTCAGACTTACTTCGGTTATCACAGCTGCTGACTTCGCTGCTATGAACTCAAACGGCAATAAAATTAAGAGCGTTGGCTTCATTGCTGCCAACACAGGCGCTGCCGATGCTGATGCTGCTAAGGCAGCAGTTGAAAAGGGCACCGCACTTCCGTCGGCTTGGAAAACTGCTTCTACCGACTATGTAAGTCAGGCAAACGCTTCTTCCGATGCATACTTCGGCGCAATCGTCAAGAATATCTCTCATGCTTCTCAGGCAACTGATATTGACTGCATCGCTTATGTATGCTACAATGACGGTACTGCCGATCATTATGTTTGGTATTCCGCAGCTGTAACTGCTAAAGTTGCTTCAGGATATGATGCTGCTGTTGCTAATTGGAAAGCTCAGTAATTGAATTTTACCAAGAAACCACAGCGAAACTTTACTATCGGTTCGGCTGTTCAAAACTGAATATTCCGTTCCGACATTAAATTTTATTATTATATCTTGAAAGGAGATTAAATCTCAATGAAACAGGTTTATCAAACACCGGATTTCGATGTTTCTGCATACGAGCTTGATGATATCATCACAATCTCCATAGGCACCGGCCCCGTAGAGGGCGGCGACTCGGGTTGGGTTGAGATCTGACGCTCACGTAGCAATCGATCCGATTTATTAACAATCATAAGCAGAGCAAGGTTCGCCTTGCTCTGTTTTTTTGTGCCCTGTTTTGCATTTTGTGCACCATTCCGTTTCTGTACCCCATTCTGATATCGTGTGCCTATTCTGTTTTTGTACTTAATTTAGGTGTTGTATGCCTATTCTTTTTTTGTGTGTCATATGAGAGATAAAGAGGAAGAGTATGACAGAAGCGTTGTATGTCAATTCTTTTTTGTGTGCCGTATAAGGGGCTTTCCGCACACCCCTGCCCGCCCTTTTCACTATTCGTTTTACACTTCCGTTTTCGTCTTTTTACTTTTCAGCCTCCCTTGCAGAGAGCAAGCCTCGCCAAAGCAGTTTGGAAGCTTTTTGCCTCCCTTGAAAAGGGAGGTGGGCCTCGTAAGGCAAGCCGGAGGGATTCTGTGGGGGTGTATGAGTTTTAAATAGGAGTATTTTGTTTTTTAATCCCTCAGTCTGTTCGCGTTGCTCACAGCCAGCTCCTGACGGGAGAGAGTCCCCTTTGTCACTACGTGACATTTCCCCACACCGTGGGGAATCACCCTTTACAAGGGAGCCTGAATAATCCCTCAGTCATCTGCGCCATTGCCTCCCTTGAAAAGGGAGGTGGGTTGCCGCAGGCAAGCCGGAGGGATTTCATAGGAATTTACGGAATTTAAAAAGAATGTGCGTGACCTTTTAATTCGCTTTTGCCTCCCTTGTAAAGGGAGGTGGGTTGCCGAAGGCAAGCCGGAGGGATTTCAAAGGAATTTACGGAATTTAAAAAGAATGTGCGTGACCTTTAATCCGCTTTTTGCCTCCTTGAAAAGGGAGGTGGGTTGCCGAGGGCAACTCGGAGGGATTTCATAGGAATTTACGGAATTTAAAAAGAATGTGCGTGACCTTTTAATTCGCTTTTGTCTCCCTTGAAAAGGGAGACTGAATAATCCCTCAGTCCGCTCGTGGACTCGCGTCCAGCTCCTGACGGGAGCCCGTCCCCTTTGTCACTACGTGACATTTCCCCACACTGTGGGGAATCACCCTTTACAAGGGAGCCTATTAAATCCCTCAGTCTACTCACTACGTTCGCAGACAGCTACTGACGGGAGCCCGCCCCCTTTGTCACTACGTGACATTTCCCCACACTGTGGGGAATCACCCTATTTGATGTAGCCTGAAAGCGGCTGCAATGTAAATTCGGCAGTCGAAAGAGACATTTATGCAAAAAATCCGCGATTTTTTGTCGCAATTTCGAAATTTCGGCAGATTGACGAATAATTAACACATCGATTATTTATTTTGACGGAGTAATCATCAATATATTGTGTAGTTGCTCATTTATACCCCACAGATGTATTCGTCATTTTTTCAAATTCGCGGCTGTTTAGTTTAACAAATTCAAATAATAGTTAAAAAACATCTAAACGTCCGCAATTTTGAGTTCGATTTGTTTGCCGCGTCGTATTTTTGCGTTGACAAGAGTCTTTTTTGTGCTATAATTACAAGTGAACGGTAATTCACTACACGTGGTTATCTATGGTGCGCCGCTTTTGCGCAGCACCGTTTCGTTAATTTTATTAAACGGAGGTCACGATATGGACACAAGATTTGCAATTTCGGAATACAATGACGCTGTTGCAGTCAACAAAGAGCTTGATGAGCTTATTAAAAAGCCGATTTACACCATCAAGCCGGAGGCTCTTAAAAAATACGAGGATGAGTATTACAATAAAAAGTGCCTCAAATCAAAAGCACAGATTGAGGAAGCTCGCCAGATAATCCCCGGCGGCGTTCAGCATAACCTTGCTTTCAACTATCCCTTCCCGCTTGTTTTCACAAAGGCTGAGGGTGCATATCTCTATGACGTTGACGGCAACAAGTATTTTGACTTCCTTCAGGCAGGCGGCCCGACTGTTCTCGGCTCCAACCCGAAAGCTGTTCGTGAGCAGGTCATTGACCTCCTTAATACTTGCGGTCCCTCAACCGGACTTTTCCACGAGTTTGAGTACAAGCTCGCCAAAAAGATTTCCGACAGCGTTGAAACCGTTGATATGTTCCGTATGATGGGCTCGGGCACCGAGGCTTGCATGGGTGCGGCTCGTATCGCGAGACTTGCTACAAAGCATAAGAACATCATAAAGATGGGCGGCGCTTACCACGGCTGGTCAGATCAGATGGCTTACGGTATCCGCGTAAACGGCACCAAGTTCACACAGGCTCACGGTGTTCCGCTCAACTGCTTCATGTTCATTCAGGAGACTACTCCGAACGATCTTGACGAGCTTGAGAGAAAGCTCAGACTCAACCAGTTCCGCGGCGGCACAGCAGCCGTTTATATGGAGCCGGTAGGCCCCGAGAGCGGTACTACCCCCATCACCGTTGAATATGTTAAGGGCGTTGAGCGTCTTTGCCGCAAATACGGCGCACTCCTCGTATTCGATGAGGTTGTTACAGGCTTCCGTATCGGTATGGCAGGTGCTCAAGGTTACTTCGGCGTATCGCCCGACCTTACCATATTCGGTAAAGTTATTGCAGGCGGTTATCCGGGTGCAGGCGGCATCGGCGGTAAGAGAGAGTACATGAAGTATCTCGGTGCAGGCCTTGATTCGAGCGGTAAGAAGATCCACAAGGCTCTTGTCGGCGGCACAATGACCGCTAACCCGCTTTCATGCTGTGCAGGTTACTTCACTCTTGAAGAAATCGAAAGAACAAACGCTTGCCAGAAGGCAGGTCAGATGGGCGACAGAATTTGTGCGGGTCTTAAAGAGCTCGTTAAGAAGCACGGTCTTCCCTTCGTAGTTTGGAACACCGGCTCTATCTGCCACCTTGAGACAGTCGGCACAATGCACTATCAGATCAACTGGAAGAAACCGTGGGAAATCCCGACAATTCTCGGCGAGACCGGCGTAAGACAGAAGGAAATGGAGCATATGGGCGCAGCTTACATGGCAGAGGGTCTTGTAACTCTCGCAGGCAGCCGTCTTTATACTTCAGCCGCTTATACTCCTAAGATGATCGACCAGGCTCTTGCTTGCTTCGACAGAGTATTTGAAAACGTCGCTGTTAAGGCTGACTGAATTTAATCCCAAGAAAACGGGGCGGACGGGTTTTCCGTCTGTCCCGCTTTGTTATAAATAACGAAGAGGTGAATACAATGGATATAATGGAAGCAAAACAGCTCGTCATTAAAGCCGGTATAGAGGTTGTTGAATACGGCCTTATCGCGAGAACATGGGGTAATATTTCATGCAGAGTAGACGATAAGAGATTCGTTATTACTCCGAGCGGACGTCCCTATGAAACTCTTACTCCCGACGAAATAGTAGTTGTTAATATCGACGATTGCAGCTATGAGGGTGACATTAAGCCGTCCTCGGAAAAGGGCATTCATGCCGAGGCATATCGTCTTCGCCCCGAGGTTAATTTCGTAATTCACACGCATCAGATGCAGGCGTCCGTCATAAGTGCGCTCGGTATGGATATAAACGAGGTTGAACCCGCGTCGGCCGAAATAGTCGGCAATAATGTCCCGATTGCGGCATACGGACTTCCCGGAACCGGCAAGCTTCGCAAGGGCGTTGTTGAGGCTATAAAGCGTTCGGACTCCAAGGCCGTAATTATGGCTCACCACGGCGCTCTTTGCATGGGCAAGGATTACGACGAGGCGTTTAAGGTGGCGGCAGAGCTCGAAAAGATCTGCGAAACTACCGTTAAAAACAGATACCGTCTCATCACCGGTAAGGTAGCCGAGACCTTCGGCGACGTAGCCGAGTATATCGGCTCGCTCTTTGACTCGAGTGCCAAGGAGGCTCCGGTATTTGAGCCGTGCAACAGCGAACGTGACGGCAGCGTGTTTAATATAAGTGCCGTAGACGGCGACGGCTCGATAGTCAGAATAGACATTAAAACGGGTGAGCTTGTAGCAGGCAATGATTATCCGGCTTCGGCTGAAATGCACAGAGCCATCTATAAAAAGCGCAAGGACGTAAACTTCATTATGCACACCAAGACTCCGGCAGAAGTCGCAATGTCTAAGTCTGGCAAAACAATAAAGCCGCTTCTTGACGATTTTGCACAGCTTGTCGGCGCAACCGTTCGCTCGGTAACATTTAATCCCAACAGCACAAAAAAGACTGCTAAGAAGGTCGTAAAGGCTCTTAAGGGAAGAAACGGCGTTCTTCTTAACAACAACGGTGCGCTTTGCGTATCGGGCAGCGAATATGATGCCACAGCGGTTGAAATGGTAATGGATAAGGGCTGCAAGACCGCAGTCGGCGCAAGACTGTTTGAGGCAGGCAAGCCCATAAACCCCATTGAGACAAGACTTATGAGATTTATATATCTCAAGAAGTACTCAAAGCAGGCTAAAAAGTGATATTTGAATATGGTGTAAAAAAGTGTCGCAAACCTCGTGTTTGCGGCACTTTTGCATTTTGCGGACTTTGTTTATTACGGTTTTGAGCGGCTCGCTTCGTTCTGCGTCGCGGCAAAACCGGAGGCTTGCCGGGCTAAAATAAAATTGCGCGTTAATTCTCAACCGAAGAGCTGCCGCATATACATATAGTGTTGTACCTGCCATAAGGGACACGGTGTTTATAAAGCGGCAGGCATAGTGTAAACGGAGCAGGTGAGAATTATGAAAAAATATTACCCCGAGGGTGCACGCCCAGACATTGAAGCCGTCGAAAAAAGACTTTCAAGCCCGGCGGAGCTCAAAAACGCTTTTTTGTCGGGAGAATCGCTTGAGGCGCGCGCGGTTCTCTGCGACCGCGGACACAATCTCGACGTGGATTTAAGGTGTATGAAGGGATTTATGCCGCGTGAGGACTGCGCTATGGGGATTGAAAATAACACGGTTCGCGACATAGCCATAATATCGCGCGTTAATAAGCCCGTTGACTTTGTGATAACGGGATTTTCCGAGAATGAAATGGGCGAGACATTCGCTCTGCTCAGCCGCCGCAAGCTCCAAGAGGAGTGCGCGGCAAATTATACTTCAAGACTCATTCCGGGCGATATAATCGACGCGCGCGTGACGCACCTTGAGCCGTTCGGCGCGTTTTGCGATATAGGCGCAGGCATTTCGGCACTTATGCCGATAGACGGTATCTCGGTGTCGCGTATACCTCATCCGTGTGTTCGTTTTTCGGTTAATCAGGATATAAAGGCAGTTGTGAAATCGATAGACGAAAACGGCAGAATCACCTTGTCGCAAAAGGAGCTGCTCGGCACTTGGGAGGAAAACGCTTCAAAATTCGCGCCCGGAGAAACCGTGCCCGGAGTAATACGCTCTGTGGAGGATTACGGGATATTCGTGGAGCTTGCGCCCAATCTTGCAGGGCTTGCCGAATGCGCCTCCGGGCCGCGCGCAGGCGACAGTGCCGCGGTTTACATAAAAAGCATAAATCCCGAAAGGATGAAAATAAAGCTTATTATTGTGGATTATTTTACCGGTGACGGCAAAAGTCCGGCGGCGGATTATTTTATAAGTGACGGTCACATAGATAAATGGACATATTCGCCCGAAACGTCAATTAAAAGGGTTGAAACGGATTTTATAAGCTGATTGTATAAAAAATATTGCAAAAATGATATAATTATGGTAATATCTACTTAACTGTTTAAAGCAGGGGGAGAATAATTATGTCAAAAAACAGGATGAAAAAGCTTGTCAGTGTACTTTTGGCACTGACCATGACAGTTCTTTGCTTTGTTCCCGCGGCAGCCGCAGAGCCCAAGGATAAGGTTACGCCTATCCTGATAATAGCCGGCTTCGGCGAATATGTGCTGGTGGACGGTGACGGAAATCAGGTTTGGGGGCCGTCGCAGGACGCAATAGTTGAAATGGCGAAAAACGCCATAGCTCCGCTCGGCGCGTTTCTAAAGGGAGATTATGAAACGTTTTGCACGGGAATAGTGGAAATAGCAAACAATCTTTTTGAGCCGGTTTCGTGCAATCCCGACGGCACGGCAAAGCACCCCGACGTCACCGTTATAGACCAATATACCGAGCCGGTATCGCACTACGGTCTTGATGAGGTAACAAGAGCCGATGCCTTCGATAAGGATATTGTCGACGCGTGCTGCGACGAAGTCGGTGCCGACAATGTTTACGTTTACGGTCTTGCTTGGCATAAATCAATGCAGGAGCTTGCCGCGGACATAAACACGTATGTTCAAAAAATCAAGGCGGATAAGCACGTCGACAAGGTGTCGATTGCCGGCCACAGTATGGGCGGAGCGGTTTTGGCTTCGTATTTGGGACTTTACGGCTGTGACGACGTCTCAAACATAACCATGCTAAATTCCGCATTTACGGGGCTTGATATGGTGGGCTGTCTCTTTAAGGGCGAGATAGCCATCGGCACAGATGAGCTTATCCCGTTTATAAATCAGAGTATGAATTCCGACACTCTCGGCAAGGTTCTTGACACCTTAAAGCTTTTGCAGCTTGCGGTGCCGAAGCTTGAAGGCTTCCTCGAGACTGAGCTTCCCGACGGCAGCGGCAGAACCTATAAGGACCGCATTTTTACCGAGTGCCTTGTTTCCGGCTTCGGTTACACGCCGAGCCTTTGGGCGTTTGTGCCGGATGAATACTATAATGACGCAAAAGCCGTAATGCGGGCGTATATGGAGAAAAATCAGCAGCAAAAGGGCGTTTCGGCTTCCGTGATAGCTGCCAACTGGGCGACCTTTGAGAGAAAAATCGACGAGATACACAATATACAGGCGAATATTTCTTCGATTTTACAGAGAGCCAAGGCAAGCGGCACTTCTGTTTGCATATTCTCAAACTACAATCTTTATATAGCGCCGTTTACGCCTACCGCCGATTACACGAGCGACGGAGTTATAGAGACAAACCGTACAAGCGGCGGTGCCACCTGCGCCCGTCTTAAAACGACTCTCGGCGACGATTACGTTCAGGCGAGGGACGACGGGCACAATCGTCTTTCCGAGGACGGCATTATTGACGCTTCCTCGTGTATGCTCCCCGAAAACACCTGGTTTATAAAGAATTACGGGCATTCGATGTTTGATTACCGCAAAAACGGCTGTGACCTTTATGTTCGGGCGATGACGGCGAAAACGCAGCCGACCGTTGACACTTGGGCGGAGTATCCGCAGTTTCTCGTTTATAATGCGGGAACTCACTATGTGGCTCCGCTTACGGCAAAGTTCGGCGACGTGGACCTTGACGGCAGCATAACGCCCGTTGACTCAAGGCTTGCTTTGAGATACGTAAACGGTATGGAGGAGCTGTCCCCTACGGCTAAATATGTTGCGGATGCAAACCGCAGCGGCGATATTTCGACCTTTGACGCGGAGTACATCTTAAAGATGTACGCGGGTCTTGTATAATTTCATTTCCGAAAGGAGCTGTAATTTTTACGGCTCCTTTTTGATTTGCACAGTTGTTATTCGCAAAAAACGGCGTAAAACTTGCATATTTTCCCCTAAAATGCTCAAAATTATATTTTGTGCTTAATTTATTTCGCCGAAATACAAAAAATTCGCAAAAACTATGGAAATGCCGTATTTTTTCTGTTATAATATCAAGCGGTTTATAATGCCCATAGCTTTAAAGCGAGGGCAGCCATTAACACTGTAATTTATAATTGGAGGTATTCTCAATGGCAAAAAAGTATTGCTACCTTTTTTCAGAGGGTAATGCTAACATGCGTGAGCTCCTCGGCGGTAAAGGCGCAAACCTTGCCGAAATGACCAACATCGGTCTTCCGGTACCGCAGGGCTTCACTATCACAACAGAAGCTTGTACTCAGTATTATGAGGACGGTCGCGAGATCAATCCCGAGATCATGGCTGAAATAAACGAGTACATCGTAAAGATGGAAGGCATCACCGGTAAAAAGTTCGGCGATAAGAAAAATCCGCTTCTCGTATCGGTTCGTTCCGGTGCGCGCGCTTCAATGCCCGGTATGATGGACACAATCCTCAACCTCGGCCTTAACGAGGAGGTTGTTAACACAATTTCCGAAATGTCAGGCAATCCGAGATGGGCTTGGGACTGCTACAGAAGATTTATTCAGATGTATTCCGACGTTGTTATGGAAGTCGGCAAGAAATATTTTGAGCAGCTTATAGACGCTATGAAAAAGGAAAAGGGCGTAACTCAGGACGTAGAGCTTGACGCCGACGACCTTAAAAAGCTCGCTATGCAGTTCAAGGATGAGTATAAGGCTAAAATAGGCGAGGATTTCCCGAGCGATCCCAAGGATCAGCTCATGGGCGCTATCAAGGCTGTTTTCCGTTCATGGGACAACCCCCGTGCAAACGTTTATCGCCGTGATAACGACATCCCGTATTCATGGGGTACCGCAGTTAACGTACAGTCAATGGCATTCGGCAACATGGGCGATGATTGCGGCACAGGCGTTGCATTCACACGTGACCCGGCTACCGGCGCTAAGGGCCTCTTCGGTGAGTTCCTTACAAACGCTCAGGGCGAGGACGTTGTTGCAGGCGTTCGTACTCCCATGCACATCACAGAGATGGAGCAGAAGTTCCCCGAGGCATTTGCAGAGTTCAAAAATGTTTGCAAGACCCTTGAGGATCATTACAGAGATATGCAGGATATGGAGTTCACCGTTGAGCACGGCAAGCTTTATATGCTTCAGACCAGAAACGGTAAGAGAACAGCTCAGGCAGCTCTTCAGATTGCCTGCGACCTCGTTGACGAGGGTATGAGAACCGAGGAAGAAGCGGTAGCTATGATCGACCCGCGTAACCTTGATACTCTTCTTCACCCGCAGTTTGACGCAGCAGCTCTTAAAGCAGCTACTCCGCTCGGCAAGGGTCTCGGTGCTTCTCCCGGCGCTGCTTGCGGTAAGATAGTATTCACCGCAGAGGATGCAGAGGAGTGGAACGAGAGAGGCGAAAAGGTTGTTCTTGTTCGTCTTGAGACCTCTCCCGAGGACATCACCGGTATGAAGGCTTCTCAGGGTATTCTCACCGTTCGCGGCGGTATGACTTCACACGCTGCTGTTGTTGCACGCGGTATGGGTACTTGCTGCGTATCGGGCTGCACAGCTATCGATATGGACGAAGAAAATAAGAAGTTCACTCTCGCAGGCAAGGAATTCCACGAGGGCGACTATATTTCAATAGACGGTTCTACCGGTAACATCTATGAGGGCATTATCCCGACTGTTGACGCTACCATAGCAGGCACCTTCGGCAGAATAATGGGCTGGGCTGATAAGTACAGAACCCTCAAGGTTCGTACCAATGCAGATACTCCGGCTGACGCTAAGAAGGCAAGAGAGCTCGGCGCTGAAGGCATCGGCCTTTGCCGTACAGAGCATATGTTCTTTGAAGAGGACAGAATTGCCGCATTCAGAGAGATGATTTGCTCCGATACTGTTGAAGAGAGAGAAGCTGCTCTTGATAAGATTCTTCCTTATCAGCAGAGCGACTTTGAAAAGCTCTATGAAGCACTTGAGGGCTGCCCGGTAACAATCCGTTTCCTCGATCCGCCTCTTCACGAGTTCGTTCCCACCGAAGAAGCTGACATCAAGAAGCTTGCAGACGCTCAGGGCAAGACCGTTGAGCAGATTAAGGCTATCATCGCTTCTCTTCACGAGTTTAACCCGATGATGGGTCACCGCGGACTTCGTCTTGCAGTAACCTATCCGGAAATCGCAAAGATGCAGACTAAGGCTGTTATCCGCGCCGCTATCAACGTTCAGAAGGCTCATCCGGACTGGACTGTTGCTCCCGAAATTATGATTCCGCTTTCATGCGACGCTAAAGAGCTTAAATATGTTAAGGACATCGTTGTTGAGACTGCAGATGCAGAAATTGCAGCTGCCGGCTCCGATATGAAGTATGAAGTAGGTACCATGATAGAGATTCCGCGTGCGGCTCTTACCGCAGGCGACATCGCTAAGGAAGCTGAGTTCTTCTGCTTCGGTACCAACGACCTTACTCAGATGACATTCGGCTTCAGCCGTGATGACGCAGGT